>OBXM01000014.1_pt1 | contig 242128 bp, 221 predicted proteins | sample 1538141 | NCBI WGS metagenome assembly OBXM01 (sample SAMEA2580153, study PRJEB22360) | human gut metagenome | biome: human gut; feature: human-associated habitat; material: faeces | place: Denmark | collected 2008/2010 | reverse complement strand
TATCTGGACTGGCTCCAGTGAAGATAGCACGCTGCCAGGTAATCTGACTCATCTTACGATGGGTCTTTTTTTTGTTTTGCGTCTTCTGTTCAATCTGTGGATTGTGTGCTCTTGGCAATAGCTTACATTTTCTTTTTTGGAGCAGTGTCTTTGATGTAACATTGCCAGTGAATGCTGATTACTGTTCTTTCTGTAATTATATACAGGCTAAGTCGAAAAATAGCTGCCGGATGCAGATTATGATTTGCAGCAGTCAGTCTAAAACAGTGAAAAAGTGATTGCGTATCGCTTTGTTTTCCGCTATGATGAATAGGCGTGAATATAAGGAGCTTTTATATGAAGAAATTAACACTTATTCAAATTATATCGGTATCTATGATGCTTTTTGCAATTTTTTTTGGTGCCGGCAACATGATTTTTCCTCCTGCTATGGGACAGCTGGCTGGAACGAGCTATATCAGTGCCCTTGCAGGCTTTATTCTGACTGATGCAGGTATTGCAATTCTTGGAGTAACAGCTGTTGTACTGGCAGGAACTTCTATGAGTGATCTGGGAAATCTGGTCAGTCGGAGGTTCGCTTTGGTTCTATCGGTTGGTGTTTATCTGTTAATCGGTCCGCTGTTTGCACTGCCAAGAACCGGAAGTGTTTCTTTTGAAATAGCATTGCTTCCCTACATAGGGGAAAACAATGCCATACTATGGTCATTGCTGTTTACAACTGCCTTCTTCGGACTTACCTACTATCTGAGCAGCAACCCAAGCAGGATTGTGGATGTTGTCGGCAAATATCTGACGCCGGTCCTGCTGATTAGTATACTGGCTATCTTTATCGCCTCTCTTTTACAGGATACAAGCAATGGTGCATTCTCTTTTGGAACCATGATGGAGCCGTCCCCTGCATATGCTGATATTCCGTTCTTTAAGGGCATGATCGAGGGCTATAATGCATTGGATGGACCGGCAGGGCTGGCATTTGCAATTCTTGTTATAACAGCAATTCGCAGTTATGGTGTTACAGATAAGAAATCCATTGCTCGTTATACAATACTCTGCGGTCTTGGAGCGGCAGGCTTTCTGGCAGGTGTTTATTTTATGCTCACCTATGTCGGGGCCATTACGAATACGCCCTTCACAAACGGCGGAGCACTTCTGCATGCAGTAACAAATCATCTGTTTGGCGGTATCGGTGGAATCATTCTGGGAATTGCTGTTCTATTCGCCTGTCTTACAACCTCAATTGGACTGACAACATCCTTTGCGGATTATTTTCAAACCATACTGCCCAAACGCTGGACCTATAAAAGAATAGCTGCTGCTGTCTGCTTGTTCAGCTTTGTGATTTCCAATATTGGCTTAAGTCAGTTAATCACTGTATCACTCCCAATTTTGATTATGATATATCCGCTCACCGTGGTGCTGATGCTTCTGTCTTTTCTAAAACAGCGGATCGGATCACGGCGAATGGTGTATATCATGGCGATGCTGTTCACCTTTGCAGTATCCTTCGTAAATGGTATGGAAAGTGCAGGTGTTTCCTTGGGGATAATCAGTGACTGGTTTGCAGAGCTACCGTTTTATGAGCTGAGTATCGGCTGGATTCTACCCGCAGTGGCAGGTGCATTGATCGGACTTCTGCCATTCTGGCCAATGAACAATGAAGGATCAGGACTAACAGAAACCAGAGAATAAGAAAAGGAAGACCGTTCAATGAGCGGTCTTCTTCTGATATATGTAATTTCATTTTTTGACTCTCAATAGCCTTGACAACAAAGCATAATCACAACGCTGGAGTGTCTCCTTTTCATGCGTTATATCTGCCTGTTAAAAATATGCTATAGTTTGAGCTGCAGATTTAAAATTTTTTGTAATGCACGCGCTGTTCCATGGTCATAGACAGAGGCTGTCACCATGTTGGCAAAGGATTTTACGTAATCGGTGGCACTTCCCATGGCAACTCCCATACCTGCCATCTCCAGCATCTTGATATCATTGGTGCTGTCGCCAAAGCAAATGCATTCCTCCCAGGAAATCCCCTCTTTTTGCAGAACCTGATTGATTCCCACAAACTTATCGTTATTTGCATTGAATACATCAAAGCAGAAATGATCCTGTGCAACCTCGATCAGATCGCTGCGCAGCAGCGGATGCTTTGCAAGAAATTCCTCCAGGGAGCGCTGCTCCTTTGTCATCAGGACTGCATTATAGGCATTGTGCCGTTTATGATAAGAGCGCTGTTCATCATAGAACAGATAATTCAGAACATGGTGGTCTCGACAGAAATAATAAAACGGATAAAATTTATCATATATATAGGATGTATCTCCGAAATGGAACATCAGTCCGTTTTCCTGCTGCTCGCACCAGTCTACGATATCCTGCGTCGTCTGCCTGTCAAGCGGATTTTCAAACAGCAGGCGCTGCTCACGATCCAGAACATAGCCGCCGTTGATCATCACCATATAATCAAACTGTACACGCTCCAGAATCAGATTCATCTGATTCAGCGGTCGACCTGTTGCGGCACACACGATATAGCCCTGATCCCTCAATGCTTGAATCGCCTGAAGACTGGACTCCTGAATAATGTCGTTTTCTGTCTGATACAAGGTACCATCCATATCAAAAAACACGATTTTATAAGCCATACTTGAAACCTCTACTTTCCCTCTATGTCTATTCGTCCCCTATTATACTAGAATCTCAAATCTTTTACAAAGAAAAATAAAAAAGGTGTTGACAAGCTATTTCAGTTGCTTTATGATTATTAGGCAAGTGGATTTTTGAGGTTCCCGTTCTGCGGGAACTACATTTACACTTCGAAATGACACACCCGGAAATGTGTGTTAGTGAAAGGAGGATATTATGCCAACAATTAACCAATTAATTCGTAAAGGTCGTGAACAGAGCGTGAAGCTTTCCAAGTCACCAGCTCTGAATAGAGGATATAACTCAATCAAGAAACGTCCTACAAACTTAAGTGCACCTCAGAAACGTGGAGTTTGTACTCGTGTCGGTACAATGACACCGAAGAAACCAAACTCAGCGCTGCGTAAATATGCCCGTGTTCGTCTGAGCAACGGTATGGAGGTTACTGCCTACATTCCTGGTATTGGACACAACCTGCAGGAGCATAGTGTTGTAATGATCCGTGGAGGACGTGTTAAGGATCTTCCAGGTGTTCGTTACCACATCATCCGTGGTACACTGGACTGTGCCGGAGTTGCGAACCGTAACCAGAGCCGTTCCCTGTACGGAGCAAAACGCCCAAAAGAAGCTAAGAAATAATCAATTGTGAAAGGAGGAAATTCGAATGCCTAGAAAAGGACATGTAGCAAAACGTGATGTATTAGTAGATCCAATTTACAACTCCAAGCTGGTTACTCGTTTAATCAACAAGATCATGATTGATGGTAAAAGAGGGGTTGCACAGAAGATTCTGTACAATGCGTTCGATATTATTGAAGTAAAAACTAACGAAAAACCAATGGAAGTTTTCGAGAAAGCTCTGGAAAACGTAATGCCATTACTGGAACTTAAGGTTCGCCGTGTTGGTGGTGCCAACTACCAGGTCCCGGTGGAAGTATCCGCTGAAAGACGTCTGACTCTTGGTCTGCGTTGGATCGTGAACTATGCTCGTTTAAGAAACGAGAAAACAATGGAGCAAAGACTTGCTGCTGAAATCATGGATGCAGCAAACGGAAGTGGTGCATCTGTTAAGAAACGTGAGGACACTCACAAGATGGCAGAGGCAAACAAAGCATTTGCTCATTACCGCTGGTAAGAAAGGAGATCCATTATGCCACGTCAGTATTCATTAGAAAACACACGTAACATTGGTATCATGGCTCATATCGATGCTGGTAAGACAACAACTACAGAGCGTATTCTGTATTATACAGGTGTTAATCACAAAATCGGAGAGACTCACGATGGAGCTTCTACGATGGACTGGATGGCACAGGAGCAGGAACGTGGTATCACCATCACTTCTGCAGCAACAACTGCAGCATGGAAGGGTACCCGTATCAACATTATCGATACTCCAGGTCACGTTGACTTCACGGTTGAGGTTGAACGTTCCCTGCGTGTACTGGATGGTGCCGTAACGGTACTGGATGCAAAAGCCGGTGTAGAGCCTCAGACAGAAACCGTTTGGCGTCAGGCTACTACATATGGTGTTCCTCGTATCGTATTCTGTAACAAAATGGATGCAACAGGAGCTGACTTCCTGATGTCCTGCAAAACAATTGTAGATCGTCTGGGAGCTAAGTCCTGCCCGATTCAGCTGCCAATCGGTGCTGAATCCACTTTCACTGGTATCGTTGATATCATTAAAAGAAAATCTGAAATCTATACAAACGACTTAGGTACGGATATTCAGGAAGGCGATGTTCCGGAAGATCTGAAGGATCTGTGTGAGGAATACCGTTCCAAGCTGATTGACTACCTTGCTGATTATGATGAAGATTTCATGATGCAGGTACTGGAGGGTGAAGAACCTAGCGTTGAGGACATCAAGCGTGTTCTGCGTATCGCCGTATGTGCCGGTGATTTCTTCCCTGTATTATGTGGTTCTGCATATAAGAACAAGGGTGTTCAGATGGTTCTGGATGCTGTTGTTGAATATCTGCCTTCTCCACTGGATGTTCCTGCAATCAAGGGAACGCTGGAGGACGGAAGCGAATCCGAGCGTCATTCCAGTGATGAAGAACCATTCGCTGCATTGGCATTCAAAATCGCAACGGACCCATTTGTTGGAAAGCTTTCCTTCTTCCGTGTGTACTCCGGTACAGCAAAGGCAGGAAGCTACGTTCTGAACTCCACAAAGGGAAAAAGAGAGCGTTTTGGACGTATCGTTCAGATGCATGCCAACGCCCGTAAGGAAATCGATCAGGTATATGCAGGAGATATCGCTGCTGCCGTAGGTCTGAAGGTTACAACAACCGGAGACAGCTTATGTGCAGAAGATTCTCCAATCATTCTGGAATCCATGGAATTCCCGGAACCGGTTATCGAACTGTCTCTGGAACCGAAGACCAAGGCTGACCAGGATAAGATGGGTCTTGCTCTTGCGAAGCTTGCAGAAGAGGATCCTACCTTCAAAACCTATACAGACCAGGAAACAGGTCAGACAATTATCGCCGGTGTCGGTGAGCTTCACCTGGACATCATCGTTGACCGTCTGCGCCGTGAATTCAAGGTGGAAGCAAACGTTGGACAGCCAATGGTTGCATATCGTGAAACCATTCGTGGTACTGCAGAGTGTGAAGGTAAATACATCAAGCAGTCCGGTGGTCGTGGACAGTATGGTCATGTATGGATCAAATTCGAGCCTCAGGAAGAGGGAAAAGGATTTGAATTCGTTGATGCTACTGTCGGAGGAAGCGTACCTCGTGAATACATCAAGCCTACAGAAGAAGGTCTGAGAGACGCACTGGCAAACGGTATCATTGCAGGTTATCAGGTAATCGATATCAAAGCAACGCTGTTTGACGGTTCTTACCACGATGTCGATTCCAGTGAAATGGCGTACAAAATTGCGGCTAGCATGGCATTAAAGGCAGCTGCCAAGAAATGTAATCCGGTTATTCTGGAGCCGATCATGATGGTGGAGGTAACTGCACCGAATGAATATCTTGGATCTGTAATGGGTGACGTAAGCTCCCGTCGTGGTGCTATCGTTGACCAGGAAGAAAGAGGAAATGCGATTATCGTTAAGGCTCACATTCCACTGTCAGAGATGTTCGGTTACGTTACAGACCTGCGTTCCTTCACTCAGGGACGTGGAAATTACTCTATGAAATTCGACCATTATGCCGAAGTACCGAAGAGTATTGCAGAAAAAATCATTAAAAACAATAGTTCTGAAAATTAACTGTTGCTTTTATAAAAACTTTGAATTAGAATATACTTGGAAACTAATAAATTAGGAGGAAAATTAAAATGGCAAAAGAAAAATTTGACCGTTCCAAAACACATGTTAACATTGGAACTATCGGACACGTTGACCACGGTAAAACTACGTTAACTGCTGCTATTACAAACGTTCTTGCAAAGGACGGTATGGCACAGGCACAGGCTTATGACCAGATCGATGGTGCACCTGAAGAAAAAGAACGTGGAATTACAATCAACACTGCACACGTTGAATATCAGACTGACAAGCGTCACTATGCACACGTTGACTGCCCAGGTCACGCTGACTACGTTAAGAACATGATCACTGGTGCTGCACAGATGGATGGTGCTATCCTGGTTGTTGCTGCATCTGATGGTCCTATGCCTCAGACTCGTGAGCACATCCTGCTTGCTCGTCAGGTAGGTGTTCCTTACATCGTTGTATTCCTGAACAAATGCGACATGGTTGATGACGAAGAACTGATCGACCTTGTTGAAATGGAAGTGCGTGAGCTGTTAAGCGAGTACGGATTCGACGGAGACAATGCTCCAGTTATCCGTGGTTCTGCACTGAAGGCTCTGGAAGGTGACGACAAATACGTTGGCGCTATCAAAGAATTGATGGATGCAGTTGATGAATTCATCCCAGATCCAACTCGTGAAACTGACAAACCATTCCTGATGTCTGTAGAAGACGTTATGACAATCACAGGACGTGGTACAGTTGCTACCGGACGTGTTGAACGTGGTGTAGTTAAACTGGGAGAAGAAGTTGAAATCGTTGGTATCAAGGATACTCAGAAAACTGTTGTTACTGGACTGGAAATGTTCCGTAAGCAGCTGGACTTCGCAGAATCCGGAGATAACATCGGTGCTCTGCTGCGTGGTATCAACCGTGATCAGATTCAGCGTGGACAGGTTCTTGCTAAACCAGGATCCGTACATCCACACACAAAGTTCAAGGCTCAGGTTTATGTATTAACAAAAGAAGAAGGTGGACGTCACACTCCATTCGTTTCTAACTACCGTCCTCAGTTCTACTTCCGTACAACTGACGTAACTGGTGTTATTACATTACCGGAAGGAACCGAAATGGTTATGCCTGGTGACAACGTTGAAATGAACGTTGAGCTGATTGCTCCAATCGCTATCGAAAACAACACAAAGTTCTCTATCCGTGAGGGTGGACGTACTGTTGGTTCCGGTAACGTTACAGAAATCATCGAGTAATTTTATAAAAACAATGAAAAGAGCACAATTGTGCTCTTTTTTCTGTGTGTTGTATCTTTTTTGTAGTATAATACAGGTAACGACAGAAGGGAGTGGGCAATTTGAACAGAAAAATGCTGGCACCTATCATAATTGGCATTTTGATTGCATTTTATATGATGATTTGGATCAGCTCCCTGTTTTTTCTGGATGCACCGGAGTTTCTCGTGATCCTGTTTGGCATCCCCATGCTGGCACTGCTTTTTCTGTGGATACATGTTGTCAAGGAACGGCTTGACGAGATAAGGAGCGGAGAAGAAGATGATCTTAGTAAATACTGATTACATTACCGGGAAAACGCTGAATATGCTGGGACTAGTAAAGGGAAGTACGATTCAGACAAAGAATATCGGTAAGGATATTTCTCAGGGCTTTAAGACACTGGTTGGTGGTGAGCTGAAGGCATACAATGAAATGATGAATGAGGCACGTGCACTGGCAACGAAGCGAATGGTGGAGGAGGCAGAGGCTCTCGGTGCTGACGCTATTGTCAACATCCGTTATGCATCCAGTGCCATCATGGGTGGTGCCGCAGAGGTTATAGCCTATGGTACAGCGGTAACCTTCCTGTAAAAGCAGCTTGTCTGCTTTTTTCTTTTCTTTTTTACACGGAGCGTGTATAATGATACTGTCATGACAGGGGTGCCGTAAGGCTGAGACAGTCCCTTATGACCTGATCTAGTTAATGCTAGCGTAGGGAGTCATATCTATCTTGAGTATTAGATTGGTTCACTTACGCCTCACGGAGGTGTTTTTTTATTGGAAAGGAGAGCTATGGATGAAGCGTTTAAAAAGAATCGGTATGCCGCTGTTCACGCTGCTTCTGGTACTGGCAGTATGGGAAGGCTGTGTTCATATATTTGATATTGATTTGTATATTCTGCCGGCGCCCTCAAACATCATACAGGCGCTGTTTGCGAATCGCGATATACTGTGGATGCATTCTCTGGTAACGCTGCAGGAGGCTGTCGTTGGTTTATTGATCGCTACACTGCTCGCAATCGTAATTGCGATTGGCATGGATCTTTCCCAGCCGTTTAAACACAGCATATTTCCCCATCTGGTTGTTACGCAGACCGTACCGGTCATGGTGCTGGGACCGCTGTTTTCCATTTGGCTGGGATTCGGCATGGCACCGAAGATTCTAATGGTCATTTTCATGTGCTTCTTTCCGGTCGCAATCGCCTTCTGTGACGCGCTGGGTAAAGTAGACGAGCATCAGATCAGTCTGCTGAAAAGCTTCGGAGCAAAAAAATGGCAGATATATGCATATGTGAAGATACCTGCCGCATCCACTGCTCTGTTTTCCGGATTGAAGGTAGCCGCTACCTACTGTATCGGTGGTGCTATCGTCGGAGAGTGGCTGAGTGCATCCGCAGGTCTTGGATACTATATGATCCGTGTAAAAAACGGCTATATGCTGGATAAGGTGTTTGCCTGCGTAGTGGTTATTATCGCACTGAGTCTGCTGCTGCATGGGGCGGTGGTATTGCTGGAGGCGGTGTTGTTTCCATATGCGAGAAAGAAAAGAGGGAAAGCGAAATGAAGAAATTAGGCTGTATGCTGATGGCTGTGCTGATGGCTGTCGCAGTGAGTGGATGTTCTGATAAAAAGGAAGCATCTGAAAACAAGGAAACAGAAAAAAAGGTAACACTGATTCTGGATTATCTTCCAAACACCAATCATACCGGTTTCTATGTGGCGAAGGAAAAAGGCTTTTTCAAGGAAGAAGGCTTGGATGTGGATATCATTGAGCCGGGAGACGATTCGACAAGTGCAACACTGGTTGCCGCAAACAAGGGAGAATTCGGTGTCAGCTATCAGGAGGACGTCACGTATGCGAGAACGGCGGAGGAACCATTGCCGATTCGTGCAATTGCGACCATCATCCAGCATAATACAAGCGGTTTTGTATCATTGAAAAAGGAAAATATCAAGTCACCGAAGGATTTCGAGGGAAAGGTTTATGCCGGATGGCAGGCACCGAGTGAGGAAGCAGTGGTAAAGGCGGTAATGACAGCCGCAAAGGCAGATTTCTCCAAGCTGACGATGGTGGGGGCAGATGGCAGCGGCTTTGCTTCCCTTGGCAAGAGTGTGGATATCCAGTGGGAATTTGAAGGCTGGGCAGTCACAAAGGGAAGAATGGAAGGCTATGACCTGAAGTACATACCGTTACGCGAGCTGGATGAGCGCCTCGATTATTATACACCGGTCATTATCACCAGTGAAAAGATGATCAAGGAAGATCCGGAAACGGTTCAGAAATTTATGAATGCGGTAAAGAAGGGATATGAATATGCAATTGAAAACCCGGATGCAGCCGCTGAAATATTAAGTAAATATGCACCTGATTATGATTTAAAATTCCTGAAGGAAAGTCAGAAATATCTGAGCAGTGAATATGCCAGAGATGCGGACAGCTGGGGTGTTATGAAGGATTCCGTATGGGATAACTATACGGCTTTTATGTATGAAAACAAGCTGATCACTGAAAAAATCAAGGCGGATGAACAGTATACCAATGAATTTGTAACGAAATAAAAAAAAACGACACAGGAGGTCATCATGAAATTACGAGTGGAGGATATGGCAATCTCTTTTGATAACAGAAGAATACTGGAGCATGTCGGCTTTCATGTGGAAGAGGGAGAGTTTACTGCGCTGATTGGACCAAGCGGATGTGGAAAGTCCACATTGCTGAACATACTGGCAGGGCTTTTGGATTGTGAAGAGGGAACCTTTTATGTGGATGATGTGCAGGTTAGCGGCGTATCCTCCCACTTTGCCTATATGCCACAGGATGATCTTCTTCTGCCGTGGAAGAATATTCTGGATAATGTTTGTTTATATGGAAAGCTTCACGGGCATGTGAAAGAAGCCAGAGAGCAGGCCTTGCAGGAGTTCGAGGCATTCGGACTGAAGGGATATGAACAGGCTTATCCCTATGAACTATCCGGCGGTATGCGGCAGCGGGCTGCGTTTTTACGGACGGCACTTTGCAGTGCGGATATCCTATTGCTGGATGAACCCTTCGGTGCGCTGGATGTCATCACCCGCAATGATATGCAGGACTGGCTGCTGAAGCTGAGAAGTGAATTAAACAGAACGATGCTGCTGGTGACCCATGATATTGAAGAGGCCCTGTATCTGGCAGACCGCATTCTGATTCTTAGCGGATCACCTGCTTCCATCTGTAGGGAAATTTCTTTAAAGGATTACAAAAAAAGCAGGGAATGGCTGTATGATCAGGGCGGACTGAAGAAAGAGATCTATCAGCTGCTGAAGGAGGGGACACATGATCGTTGATGCGCATATGCATATGGAGGAAGCTTATCCGGCAGAAATCTTAAAAGAACAGGACATTGCCTGTATCGCCAATGCCGCAACACCTGAAGAATATAAGAACTTAAGAAAGCTGCAAGAGAAGAATCCTTTCCTATGGATCAGTGCCGGTATTCATCCATGGAAGGTGGATGAGGTTCACTGGGATGCAATGCTGCCGATTCTTGAGGAAGTGGACATCATCGGTGAAATCGGATTGGATACGGTCTGGTGTAACACGGATATGACGTTGCAGTCCCGGCTGTTTGAGCAGCAGCTTGCTTTTGCACAGCGATATCAGAAACCGGTGATTCTGCATCTGAAGGGAAGAGAAAAGGAAGCACTTGAATATTTGCGTCACTATGAAAACCGGTATCTGGTGCACTGGTATTCCTGTGATGCATGGCTGCAGGAGTATATTGATCTGGGCTGCTGGTTTACCGTCGGTCCTTCGCTGCCCTTCGATGAAGCGGTACAGCATGTGGCAGCCTGTGTCCCACTGGATCGAATGCTGGTGGAAACGGATGGTATTTCCGCATGTACGTGGTGTGAGAATCGTAAGGTCGCACCAAAGGAGCATGGAGCCATATTAAAACGCAGTATGCACAAAATCAGTGAAATACGTAACATATCCTATGAGAAGCTGCAGGAACAGATGGTGCTTAACTGTGAAAAATTTATTGGGCAGCGATTCCCGTTTTAATGAAAACTTCTATCAATTTAGAAGTTTTTTTACGTGTTTTTTATCAAAAAAAGCATGTAAACGCTCTCATAAACCATTGATTTTCAGCAGGGAACGCATTCGGAAAAGATTATGAAAAAAACTAAAAAAAGCCGTAATTAACGCTTGTAATCAACATTTGGATGTGTTAGAATATTATCACGACCGCGAGGACATGCGAGGTTGCCGACCCACTGAGAAACGTTGTCATGGACGGCGAGGTCGGGGAATTCGCATCGAGCGAGTCTATAGTCCATATAGGCGAAAGGAGATATATTCATGGCAAAAAATAGCGTAAGAATTCGCTTAAAAGCTTATGAGCACAGAATCTTGGATGCATCCGCAGAAAAGATCGTGCAAGCGGCACAAGCTCACGGTGCTAAAAAAATTGTTGGACCAGTACCTCTTCCAACTGAAAAGCAGGTGGTTACAATCCTGCGTGCGGTACACAAATACAAAGATTCTCGCGAGCAGTTCGAGATCAGAACGCACAAACGTTTAATTGAGATTGTCGGACCTACAGCAGAAACAATCGACTCACTGAGTCGTCTGGAGCTGCCTAGTGGTGTTGACATCGAAATTAAGCTGTAATGGAGGTGACATCATGAAAGGTATTCTAGGACGCAAACTTGGGATGACACAGGTCTTCACAGAAGATGGAACACTGATTCCTGTAACTGTAGTTGAGGCTTGTCCAAATGTTGTATTACAGAAGAAAACAGTGGAAAACGACGGATACGAAGCTGTGCAGTTAGGTTTTGAAGATGTTAAAGAAACACGCAGCACAAAAGGTGAAGCCGGACATGCTGCGAAAGCAAACACTGCTCCAAAAAGATTTGTCAAGGAAGTTCGCGACAGCGAATTTGCTGATCTGGAGCTGGGTGCTGAAGTTAACGTAGGAATCTTCAGTGCCGGAGAAACAGTAGATGTTATCGGTACATCCAAGGGGAAAGGATTCATGGGTACGATCGTTCGTAACAATGCGAAAATCGGTCCTAAGAGCCATGGTTCCGGACACCACAGACATATCGGTTCCCTTGCTACAAACGGTATTACCTCTCGTCAGGGTAAAATCTTAAAGGGTACGATGATGGCTGGTCAGGAAGGTGGTTACAGAACTACAAACCAGAACCTGACAGTGATCAAGGTTGACGTTGAAAACAACTACTTATTGATTAAAGGAAACGTGCCTGGGCCAAAACGTGGAATGGTTATGGTGCGCACTGCTAAATGTTCCAAGGGCAATACAGAACCTGTAACATTAGTGGATTACACGAAAGAGGAGGAATAAAAGATGCCTAAGATGGTCGTATTAAGCCAAACTGGTAAAGAGCTGAATGAAATCACTCTTGCAGATACAGTATTTGGCATCGAGCCAAATCAGCAATGTATCTTCGATGCTGTCATTATGCAGAGAGCATCTATGCGTCAGGGTACTCACGATACCAAAAACCGTACAGAAGTACGCGGCGGTGGACGTAAGCCTTGGCGTCAGAAGGGAACCGGACGTGCTCGTCAGGGATCCATTCGTGCTACACAGTGGAGAGGCGGAGGAATTGTATTCGGTCCGACTCCTAGAAACTATGGCTACAAGCTGAACAAAAAAGTTCGTCGTCTGGCTCTGAAATCAGCTCTGTCTGAAAAAGTGCTGGAAAACGCAATGAGCGTTGTTGATAAGTTTGAGCTGGAAGCTCCAAAAACAAAAGCTTTCAATCAGATTATCGCTGATATCAACGCACCTAAGAAAACCTTATTCGTAGTATCTGAAGGTGAAGATTTTGAAAACGCATTCCTGAGCATGAGAAACATCCCTACCATGATGATGCTTACTGCTGATGGATTAAATGTTTACGATATCGTAAATGCTAACAAAATCGTCTTTACAGAAGCTGCTGTGAAAGATGTTGAGGAGGCACTTGCATAATGGAAAACTACAAGGATATCATCATCCGTCCAATCATCACTGAAAAAACGATGAGATACATGGACGCAGATAACAAAGTAACGTTTGAAGTTAAAAAGGGAACCAACAAAACACAGGTAAAACAGGCCGTGGAAGCTATCTTCGGTGTCGATGTTGAGAAAGTGAACATCGTGAATGTGAAACCGAAAACCAAGAGAATGGGTAAATATGTTGGTACTACCAAGAATGTCCGTAAAGCCTATGTGAAAATCAAGGAAGGTCAGGACATCAACTTATTCGGCGAAGAAGCTGAATAAGTTCAGGAAGAAGCACGCTATTTCCTGAATAAATATTGCGTAAGGAGGAAATTGACAATATGCCAATTAAGAAGTATAAGCCGACCACTCCAGGTCGTCGTGGTATGACAAGTTTGTCTTATGAAGAAATTACGACAGACAAACCAGAAAAAAGTCTGTTGCAGCCACTGAAAAGCAAAGGTGGACGCAATAACAATGGACGTATTACTACTCGTCATCAGGGTGGTGGACACAAAAGAGCTTACCGTGTGATTGATTTCAAGAGAAACAAAGATGGTATCCCTGCTCGTGTGGCTACCATTGAATACGATCCAAACCGCTCTGCAAATATCGCTTTGCTGAATTATGCAGATGGTGAAAAACGCTACATCATCGCCCCTAAGGGATTGACAGTTGGTATGAATATTATCTCTGGTGAAGGTGCTGATATCAAAGTTGGTAATGCAATGGAATTGAAGGACATTCCTGAAGGTACGTTCATTCATAACATTGAATTAAGACCAGGTAAAGGTGGACAGCTGGCTCGTTCTGCTGGTGCATCCGCACAGATTCTTGGTGTTGAAGAAAAATATACAACGGTTCGTTTGGCTTCTGGTGAGGTTCGTAGAATCCTGTCTAATTGCCGTGCAACCATCGGTCAGGTCGGTAACGAAGATCACAGTCTGGTAAACTATGGTAAAGCTGGACGTATGAGATGGAAGGGTGTTCGCCCGACTGTTCGTGGTTCCGTTATGAACCCTAATGATCACCCTCATGGTGGTGGTGAAGGACGTACTCCGGTAGGACGTAAATCTCCAATGACACCTTGGGGTAAGAAAGCTATGGGTGTGAAAACACGTAAAGCGAAAAAAGCGTCAACGAAACTGATCGTTCGTCGTCGTAATGGCAAATAGGCAAAGGAGGAAATGAAAAATGAGTCGTAGTCTTAAAAAAGGCCCGTTCTGTGATGACCACTTAATGAAAAAAGTGGATGAGCTGAACAAAGCCGGTAAAAAACAAGTTATCAAAACCTGGTCACGTCGTTCAACTATATTCCCTCAGTTTGTGGAACATACATTTGCCGTTTACAACGGTAAGGAGCACCTGCCTGTTTACGTTACAGAAGATATGGTAGGACACAAGCTTGGTGAATTCGTGCCAACCCGTAAATACGGTGGTCACGGCGATAATGACAAGAAAGCTAAACGATAAGGAGGAAACGTTATAATGGAAGTTAAGTCAACAGCGAAAACATTACGTATCCCACCTAGAAAAGCTCGTATTGTTATCGATTTAATCCGTGGGAAAGATGCTGCTGAAGCAGCTGCAATCTTGAAGTTCACACCGAACGTTGCAGCGGAAGCAGTTGGTAAGGTATTGAAATCTGCAGTAGCAAATGCAGTGAATAACCATGATATGGATGAAGAAAAGCTGTACGTTAAGGCATGCTATGCAAACGAGGGTGTAACTCTGAAACGTTTCATGCCACGTGCAAAAGGATCTGCTAGTGCGATCCACAAACGCACCAGCCACATTACTGTTGTGGTTGACGAGCGTGATTAAGGAGGTAGCTCATGGGACAGAAAGTTAGTCCGATTGGATTACGTGTCGGTGTCATCCGTGACTGGGAGTCCAGATGGTACGCTGACAAGGATTATGCCGATTTATTATTGGAAGATGTAAAGATTCGTGAATTCCTGTTCGCTGAGTGCAAGAATGCATCAGTGTCCAGAGTTGAGATCGAACGTTCTAAAAACCGTGTGGAAATCATGATCCGTACCGCTCGTCCAGGTGTGATCATCGGGACAAACGGTGAAAACGTTGAAATGCTGAAGAAAAAAGTTGAGAAGCTGACTGGTGGAAAGAACATCTACCTGAAGGTTCTGGAAATTGCAAACCCGGATCTGGACGCAAAACTGGTTGCCCGCAGCATTGCGGATCAGCTGGAGCAGCGTGCTTCCTTCCGTACTGCACAGAAGAAAGCAATCCAGAGAACGATGCGTGCTGGTGCAAAAGGTATTAAGACAGCTGTATCCGGTCGTTTAGGCGGAGCTGATATGGCTCGTACCGAAGGCTACAGCGAAGGTGTTGTACCTCTGCACACACTGCGTGCAGATATCGATTATGCTTGGGAAGAAGCATCTACGACTTACGGTCGTTTAGGTGTAAAGGTTTGGATTTGCCGTGGTGAAGTTCTGCCAGGACAGATGGTTCAGGAACCGGAAGCTCCGAAGAACAACATGAACGACAGACGCCGCAATCGCCGTGGTAATCGTGGTGGAAACAGAAACAACAGTCAGAGAAACAATAACAACAGAAGCTCTGCTGGTGGAAATGCTCCTAGAAAAGCGGAAGGAGGAAAATAATTTATGTTAATGCCTAAGAGAACTAAATATAGAAGACCTCACCGTTTAAGCTACGAGGGACGTGCAAAAGCCGGTCGTGAAGTATCTTTTGGTGAATATGGTCTAATGGCTGACACTGGTGCTTACGTCAGCAACCGTCAGATCGAGGCCGCTCGTATTGCCATGACTCGTTACATGAAGCGTGGTGGTAAGGTTTGGATCCGTATCTTCCCTCACATGGCAAGAACGAAAAAACCTCTTGAAGTACGTATGGGTTCTGGTAAGGGTGCTCCTGAAGGATGGGTAGCAGTTGTAAAACCGGGCCGTGTTATGTTTGAAATCGCCGGTGTACCTGAAGAAGTGGCACGTGAGGCATTCCGTCTTGCTGCTCACAAGCTGCCGGTGAAGACAAAATTTGTTGTTAGAAAAGGAGAGAAGTAATTATGACAGCGAAAGAGATCAGAGAAAAAAGCAACACTGAATTATTACAAGAGATCGAAACGCTTAAAGATGAACTTTTTAATCTTCGTTTCCAACAAGCTACAGGTCAGTTGACAAACACTGCACGTATGAAGACAGTGAAAAAGACAATTGCCCGTATCAAAACTGTGATGACTGAGCGCGAGCTTGGTAGTCAGGATTAAGGAGGATCACTAAGTTATGGAAAGATCTAACCGTAAAGTATATCGCGGGACTGTAGTTTCCGACAAGATGGATAAGACAATTACTGTTATTGTTGAAACAAAGAAAACACACCCGTTATACGGAAAACGTGTAAAATATTCTAAGAAATTTAAAGCGCATGACGAAAACAATGAAGCTAGAATGGGAGACAAGGTAGAAATCATGGAAACACGTCCATTGTCTGCTACCAAGAGATTCCGTCTGGTGAAAATCGTCGAAAAAGCTGTACAGCTGTAATCAGGAGGTAGACATTCATGATCCAGAATGAAAGTAGATTACGCGTCGCTGACAACACGGGAGCCAAAGAAGTTCTGGTTATCCGCTGCTTAGGCGGAAGCGTTCGTAAGTTTTCAAACATCGGGGATATCGTTGTCTGTGCTGTAAAGCAGGCTGCTCCTGGTGGAACTGTAAAAAAAGGTGACGTTGTCAAGGGTGTAATCGTACGTACAAAACGTGGCGTTCGCCGTGACAACGGAACATACATCAAATTTGATGACAATGCGGTTGTCCTGATCAAGGACGACAATACACCGCGTGGAACTCGTATTTTCGGACCAGTTGCACGTGAGCTGCGTGACAAGGACTTCATGAAAATTGTGTCTTTGGCACCAGAAGTACTGTAAGGAGGTGTCTTTGTGAAAATCAAAAAAGGTGATAAGGTTCAGGTTATTACAGGTGCTTACAAGGGCACTATCGGTGAAGTAACCAAAGTTTTCCCTAAGGAAGACAAAGTAATCGTGGAAGGTGTCAACCTGGTGAAGAAGCATCTGAAGCCTACACAGGCAAATCCGGATGGCGGAATCATCGAGAAGGAAGCTCCGATCCATGTATCCAACGTAATGGCTTACGATTCCAAAGCGAAGAAGGCAAGCCGTGTCGGTTATGAAACAAAAACTGACAAAAAAGGTAACACAGAAAAGGTACGCGTCTACAAAAAAACCGGCGCTGAAGTTAAGTAGGGAGGCTAAAGGATGAATCGCCTAGAACAGAAATATAAAGAGGTCGTAACACCAAGCCTGATGAAGAAATTCAACTACAAATCAGTCATGGAAGTACCTCACGTAGATAAAATCGTTATCAATATGGGTATCGGTGAAGCTATTTCAAACCCAAAAGTGCTGGATGAAGCAGTTGCTGAGCTGGCACAGATCACCGGACAGGCTCCGGTAATCACAAAAGCTAAGAAGTCCATCGCAAACTTCAAACTTCGTGAAGGAATGCCGATCGGATGTAAGGTTACTCTGAGAAAAGAAAAAATGTATGATTTCATGGATAAGCTGATGAACATCTCACTGCCTCGTGTACGTGACTTCCGTGGTGTCAGTGCCACTTCCTTTGACGGTCGTGGAAACTACACTCTGGGTGTAAAGGAACAGCTGATCTTCCCGGAAATCGATTACGATAAGATCAACAAGGTTCGCGGTATGGATATCGTTATTGTTACGACAGCCAACACGAACGAAGAAGCAAAGGCACTGCTGGAAGAAATGGGCATGCCTTTCAAGAAATAGGAGGACTTAGACGTATATGGCAAAAAAAGCAATGGTTAATAAATCAAAACGTCCTCAGAAGTACAAAGTGCGCGAGTACACCAGATGTGAGCGTTGTGGACGTCCTCACTCAGTTTTACGTAAATACAAACTCTGCCGTATTTGCTTCCGTGAGCTGGCTTACAAAGGTCAGATCCCGGGTGTGAAAAAGGCAAGTTGGTAGTCAGATAGGAGGAATACAGTCATGATTATGACAGATCCGATTGCAGATATGCTTACCAGAGTTCGTAACGCGCTTCAGGCTCGTCACGAAACAGTGGAAATTCCTGCAAACAAAGAAAAAGTTGAAATCGCTAAGATTTTAAAGAATGAAGGATTCATCACAGACTATACAGTCGATGGTGATGTTAAGAAAACCATCACAGTTACTCTGAAATATGGTCCTAACAACGAAAAAGTAATCAACGGGCTGAAGAGAATCTCAAAACCAGGTTTACGTGTTTACGCAAAGGTGGACTCCATTCCTCGCGTAATGAACGGACTGGGAATTGCAATCATCTCTACATCCCACGGTGTGATAACAGATAAAGAAGCGAAAGCTAAACATGTTGGCGGTGAAGTCATCGCTTACGTTTGGTAAGAGCTTAACGGAGGTAAGAAAATGTCACGTATCGGTAATAAAGCGATTACCATTCCTGCCGGCGTTGAAGTAACCATCGCTGCCGGGAATGAGGTGACTGTTAAAGGTTCCAAGGGAACTTTAACTCGTCAGTTTAACCCTGCTTTGGGAATCAAGGTAGAAGAAAATGTATTGACAGTAACTCGTCCTAACGACGAAAAGCATGTGAAACAGCTGCATGGTACAACCCGTGCATTGCTGGCAAACATGGTGGAAGGTGTGTCCGAAGGCTTTACAAAGGAACTGGAACTGGTAGGTATCGGTTTCCGTGCTGCTGTAAGCGGAAGCAAGCTGACCTTAAACGTTGGGTACTCCCACCCGGTTGAGTTCGCTGTAGAAGACGGTCTGAAGGTAGAATGCTCTTCTGCTACGGATATCAAAGTATCAGGAATTGACAAACAACGCGTTGGTGAATTCGCTGCAAACATTCGTGCTGTGAGAAAACCAGAACCTTACAAAGGAAAAGGTATTCGCTATAAAGGTGAATATGTTCGTCGTAAGGAAGGTAAAACAGCAGGTAAGAAATAGTGGGAAAGGAGAAATTGAACAATGCTTAAGAAAGTTTCTAGAAATGACGAGCGTATGCGCCGTCACGTGCGTGTTCGTACCAAAATCAGCGGTACTCCTGAATGTCCCCGCCTGAACGTTTTCCGTTCAAACAGCAACATTCACGCGCAGATCATTGATGATGTTAACGGTGTAACCCTGGCATCTGCAAGTAGTGTAGAATTAAAGTTAGAAAACGGTGGAAATGTTGAAGCCGCTAAAACTGTAGGAACAGAAATTGCAAAGCGTGCAATTGAAAAGAACATCACTGGTGTCGTATTCGACCGTGGTGGATATGTTTACACAGGGCGTGTAAAGGCATTGGCCGAAGCAGCAAGAGTTGCTGGCTTGAAATTTTAGGAGGTTATGCGAATGGAACGTAGACCAAGAAGAAATCGCGATGCTGAAAAAGAATTTGAAGAACGCGTAGTTACCATTAACCGTGTAACAAAAGTAGTCAAGGGTGGACGTCGTTTCCGCTTTGCAGCTCTGGTTGTTATCGGTGACAAGAAGGGCCGCGTCGGCTTTGGTACAGGTAAAGCCAACGAAGTACCTGATGCAATTAAGAAAGCAATCGAAGATGCTAAGAAGAATGTCTTCACAGTACCTGTTGTAGGAACTACAATTCCTCATGCAATCACTGGAAGATACGGAGCTGGAGAAGTATTCCTGCGTCCTGCTTCTGAAGGTACCGGAGTTATCGCCGGTGGTCCTGTTCGTGCAGTCCTGGAGCTGGCTGGTATCAACGATATCCTTTCCAAGTGTCTGGGAAGCCGTACACCAATCAACATGGTTCGTGCTACGATCTCTGCCCTGAAAGATCTGAAAACGATCGAGGAAGTTGCTCGTCTCCGTGGTAAAAAACCAGAAGAAATTCGCGGTTAATAGGAGGATTAGAACATGAAATTACATGAAATGAAATATACTGAAGGAGCTAGACAGAAAAGCTACCGTGTTGGTCGCGGTCATGGCTCCGGAAATGGTAAAACAGCAGGAAAGGGTCACAAAGGACAGAAAGCAAGATCTGGCGGAGGCGTTCGTTTAGGTTTTGAAGGTGGTCAGACACCACTTGCTAGACGTTTACCAAAACGTGGATTTACAAACTTCAATCGCAAGGAATATGCTATCGTAAACGTTGCATCCCTGAACGGGTTTGAAGACGGTACGGAAGTAACTCCGGAACTGTTGATTGAATGTGGATTAGTAAAGAAAGAACTGGATGGTATTAAAATCCTGGGCGAAGGTGAATTGGAGAAGAAGCTGAGCGTAAAAGCAAACAAATTCTCTAAATCAGCAATCGCTACCATTGAGCAGGCAGGCGGAAAAGCAGAGGTTATCTAATCATGTTTAGGACCTTTGCAGACATGTTCAAGAATAAAGATATTCGTAACCGAATATTCTTTACTCTTGCCATGTTGTTCGTCTTTCGCTTCGGTTCAGCAATCACTGTACCGGGCGTAGATGTAACCGAATTGATAAAAGGTATGCAGGACAGCTCACTATTTGCGATGATTAATATGCTGGGCGGTGGTGGTCTGGAGCAGCTTTCCATTTTTGCGATGGGTGTTGGTCCATACATTACTGCCTCCATTATTATTCAGCTGTTATCCATGGATGTCATTCCTGCGCTTACCGAACTGGCTAAGGGCGGAGCAACCGGAAAGAAGCAGATTGACCGTTATACACGCTATCTGGCAGTCGTATTAAGCTTTTTCCAGGCATCCACACTGGTTTACAGTTTCTCCACACAGTATAAAACACTGCTGGTAAATGGAAGCGGATGGGCTTCTATTTTGTACGTTGCGACTCTGTTAACAGCAGGCAGCATGTTCATTCTGTGGATTGGAGACCGTATCAGCATGAAGGGAATTGGAAACGGTGTTTCCATGATCATTGCTGCCGGTATCATCTCCAGACTGCCATATCAGTTTACAACAGCATGGCAGACACTGGTGGATCCAAGCAACAGCAGTGCAACCTTCAATGGTATTCTGACATTCGGACTTTATATTGTGTCCTATCTGCTGATTATCGTATTCGTCGTCTTCATGCAGACAGCAGAACGTAAGATTCCGATTCAGTATACATCCAGTACTGTAACGACTCGTAAGAAGGACATGACTTACCTGCCGCTGAAAATCAATTCCGCCAGCGTAATTCCTGTCATCTTCGCATCCGCCATCATGGTTGCGCCGCTGCAGATCTGCAAAATGGTCTGGCCAGCAGCAAGCTGGGTCAAAACACTGGAAACCTATATGGGAATGCAGACTCCGGTCAGCCTTGTGATCTATGTGGTTTTGATACTGTTATTCACCTTCTTCTATACGAAGCTGCAGGTGGATCCGGAAAAAATCGCAGAGAACCTCGGAAAATCCGGTACGTATATCCCGGGAATCCGTCCGGGTACGGAGACCAAAGAATATGTTAACAAAGTATTGTGCAGAATCACGGTTCTGGGAGCAATCGGGCTTGCCTTTATCGCTGTTCTGCCGCATGCACTGCCTCTGATTCCAGGCATCAATCTTCCACAGTCAATGGGTATTGGTGGAACCGGAATCATCATCGTTGTCGGTGTGGCAATGGAAACGGTAAAACAGATCGAGGGACGCCTGACACAGAAATCCTACCGCGGATTCCTGCAGAGATAAAACGATAGAAGGTGAACCTATGAATATCCTGATTATGGGAGGACCTGGTGCCGGAAAAGGTACGATGTCTGCCAAAATCGTCGAGAAGTTTAACGTTAACCACATTTCCACGGGAGATATCTTCCGCAGTGAAATCGGAAAGGGAACAGCTCTTGGCATGGAGGCGAAAAGCTTCATGGATAAAGGACTGCTGGTTCCCGACGAAGTCGTTAACAATATGGTAAAGAGTTATCTGGAAAAGCTGGAAGACAAGAAAAACGGTTTCCTGCTGGACGGCTATCCGAGAACACTTGACCAGGCCAAAGCATTCGATGCACTGGCTGAAGGCAGCGAGCTTGCCATTGACAAAGTCATCGCACTTGAAATTGACTTTGAAAAGCTGGCAGATCGTGTAACCGGACGCCGCATTTGCAAGGAATGTGGAGAAATCTATCACATCAAATCAAAGCCGAGTAAAACCGATAATGTTTGCGATGTATGTGGTGGAGAATTATTCCAGCGCAAGGACGATACTGTGGAAAGCTTAACAGTGCGTCTGGAAGAGTACAGTTCACAGACGGCTCCGGTGCTTGACTATTATGATAGTAAGGGAATCGTCACAAGAATTGATGCGAGTCAGCCGATTGACAGCGTATGGAATGATACACTGACAGCTCTGGAGAAATAGGAATGGTGAAAGCCAAAACAAATCAGGAGTTGACAAAGATGAGAAAAGCGGGTATAATTGTTGCGCTTGCACATCGTGCAGCAAGTGCAGCAATGCAGCCCGGAATTACCACGCAGGAATTGGATAGAATCATTGAAAATGTGATTCTGGAAAACGGTGCAACACCGTCATTCAAGGGTCTGTACGGCTTTCCGGCAGCAGCCTGTATTTCTATAAATTCTGTCGTAGTACATGGTATCCCAGGCGATACCGTTTTATGCGACGGAGACATTGTTTCAGTAGATATCGGTGCCTGTTATCAGGGGTACCATGGAGACTCTGCCTGGACCTATGGCGTTGGCAAGCTCAGCGAGGAAGATCAGCGACTGATGCGTGTCAGTGAAGAATCCTTGTATGAAGGTTTAAAAATGGCCAGAGCGGGGAATCATTTAACTGATATTTCTCATGCAATCGGAGAATATGTGTTTACGCACGGGTATTCGATTCCAAGAGACTATGCAGGACATGGTATTGGAACTTCTGTCCATGAAGATCCGACAGTTCCAAATTTTGGCCCGGCAGGCCGCGGCATCCTCCTGCAGGAGGGTATGACGCTGGCAGTGGAACCGATGGTTCACGCGGGCAAACCACAGACAAGAATGTTGAAGGATGGCTGGGGTGTCGTCACTAGAGACGGCAGCAAGGCAGCTCATTTCGAACACACGATTGTGATTACAAACCGTGGGTATGAAATACTCACAACACTGAATAAGGAGGAACGTCCAGATAATGGGTAAACAAGATGTTATTGAAATTGACGGAGTTGTCGTAGATACTCTGCCAAACGCAATGTTTAAGGTGAAACTGGCCAACGGACACGAAATTCTGGCTCACGTTTCTGGTAAAATCCGCATGCACTACATTCGCATTTTACCAGGGGACCGTGTTACCGTAGAGATTTCACCGTATGATTTAACACGTGGGCGTATAACATTCCGACACAAGTAAGTCGTGAATTAAGGAGGAAAACGCATGAAAGTAAGACCATCTGTCAAACCAATATGCGATAAGTGCCGCATTATCAAACGTAAAGGCCGCGTCATGGTTATTTGCGAAAATCCAAAACACAAACAGAGACAGGGAAACTAACGGAGGTGTAATGTAATGGCTCGTATTGCAGGTGTAGACTTACCACGCGATAAGCGCGTAGTAGTATCATTAACGTATATTTACGGTATCGGTCGCTCCACATCAGAAAAAATTCTGGCTAAAACTGGAATCAGCGAAGATATCCGTGTAAAAGACTTAACAGAAGATCAGGTAAATGCAATCCGTAACGAAATCGATGGTGTAAAGGTTGAAGGTGACCTGCGTCGTGAGGTTCAGTTAAACATCAAGCGTTTAATGGAAATCGGATGCTACCGTGGAATCCGTCACAGAAGAGGATTACCAGTACGCGGACAGCGTACAAAGACAAATGCTCGTACGCGTAAAGGTCCAGTTCGTACAGTAGCAAACAAAAAGAAATAGGACGATAGGAGGAAGTAAATAATGGCAAAGAACGTAAAAGCGAACTCACGTGGTAAACGTAAGGCACGCAAGAATATTGCTCGTGGAGTTGCACATGTCCACTCAACATTTAACAATACCATCGTTACTATTACTGATGAAAACGGAAATGCTGTAGCATGGTCTAGTGCTGGTGCTTTAGGATTCAAGGGATCTCGTAAATCCACTCCTTTCGCAGCACAGATGGCTGGAGAAGCTGCAGGAAAAGCAGCAATAGAGAATGGTATGAAAGTAATTGCAGTTAGCGTAAAGGGTCCGGGACCAGGACGTGAAGCAGCTGTAAGAGCTCTGCAGGTAGCAGGACTGGAAATCACATTGATCAACGATGTGACACCGATCCCGCACAACGGTTGTCGTCCACCTAAACGACCACGTGGTTAATGATTAACTGTAATTGAGGAGGTAAACTATGCAAAAATTCGAACGTGCACATTTTGAAGTAAAAGAATATGATGAATCTCAACATTACGGGAAGTTTGTGTTTGAACCTTTGGAAAGAGGTTTTGGTACAACCATTGGAAATGCACTAAGACGTGTTTTGCTCTCCTCTTTACCGGGAGCTGCCGTATTTTCAATTAAAGTTGATGGTGTTTACCACGAGTTCACTTCAATTCCTGGAATTGTAGAGGACGTAACGGCAATCATTTTAAATATCAAAACCCTTGTGATGAGTATTCAGGATGATGAAATTTATACCCTGCGTATCTCAAAACAGGGTCCAGGCGCAGTAACCGGTGCTGATATCATTTGCCCGGAAGGTGTGGAGGTAATAAGCAAGGACTTGCACATCTGTACACTGGAAGAGGGCGGAATGCTGGAAATGGAACTGCAGGCTCGTATTGGTCGCGGGTACGTGAGTGCTGACACAAACAAGCAGCTGTACCAGACACCAAATCAGCCTCTGGGAATCATTTACACAGATTCAATTTATACACCAATCGAAAAGGTATCCTATAATGTGGAGCCGACTCGTGTTGGACAGGATGCTCACTATGACAAGGTTGCTCTGGAAATCTGGACAGACTCTTCACTGAGTCCTGCAGAAGCCGTAGCACTTGCCAGCAAAATTCTGATCGACCATCTGGAGCTGCTGACGAATGTTCACGAAGCAGTAAACGATATGGAATCCGTGATGAAGGAAGCACAGGGTGAGGTACAGAATAAGGGACTTGTCATGATGATTGAAGACCTTGACTTATCCGTACGTTCCTATAACTGTTTGAAGCGTGCAGGAATCCAGACTGTGGAGGAACTGACGCAGAGAACAGAGGATGAAATGATGCGTGTAAGAAACCTGGGTAAGAAATCATTAAAGGAAGTTAAAGATAAGATCTATGATTTGGGACTGAGTTTCAAGTCATACGAATAAATATTCGCAAGGGAGGTTAATGGACCAATGTGGAATCGTAAATTAGGACGTAAAGCTGACCACCGTAAAGCTTTATTACGTAACATGGCGACATCCGTGATCGCTTACGGTCAGATTGAAACTACTGAAATGAAAGCAAAGGAACTTCGTTCCGTTGTTGATGAACTGATCACACTGGCAAAACGTGGAGACCTGCACGCTCGTCGTCAGGCTGCAAGCTTTGTACGTGATGTTGTTGTCAATGAAGAAACAGGACAGACTGCTCTGCAGAAGCTGTTTGAAGAAATCGGTCCTGCTTATGCAGACCGTAAGGGTGGATATACTCGTGTTGTTAAGACAAGAGTACGTCGCGGAGACGCAGCACCTATGGCAATCATTGAATTAGTTAAATAAATAACATGAGAACTGCAACGCAAATCCATAGCGCTGCAGTTTTTTTATCCCTACGGTAATTTAGACATCCTTTTTTAGGACCAGTGACAAAGGCAGATCAGCTGTTAAACTGGAATTGTTTGACGAGGGCTCCTGTATGATCACAACTGTTGTTGTGCAGGCGATAATAGAATTCCTCCCGTATTAAATTTATGAATATGGAGGATTCATGCATTCGCATTAAACAAATAATCTTATGCGATAGACATATCATGTATTTGATGGAAAAAAAGAAATTGAATACAGATCTGTGGTTTCGTTAACATACGATTCAGCAGTGTCTTTTTATATTGAAAAAAAGGTTACCTGTATTCTTTTTACCTGCATTGTAGTATTATAGTGTTGTAAAGGATGTGGGTAGCTCATGCGAATGAAGAAAAAAGTTCTCATTGCCGGTATTGCGATAATACTTGCAGCTTCCGCCGTTGTTGGCTATATCTGGTCACAAAATCAAAAAAAGGAACAGGATTATGCAAAGATGGAGATAACATTCCAAAAGGATCGCCAGATTCTGGAATATGGAGAAAAGATAGACAGCCGCTCCTTTGTAAAGCATTCATTTGGTGAAGTGAAAACCTACCCGAACGTTAATACAAAGAAAACAGGTAGTCATACAATCACCTATGTATTGACTTATGAAGGGCAGACGAAAAAAATACCGTATACGGTTGAAGTAAAGGATACAAGAAAACCGACAATAAAGCTGAAGGAGAATCATATTACACTGGAATATGGGCAGAAGTATGATGTCGCAGATAATATAAAAAGCGTTCGTGATCCGATTGATGGACCCTTGAAGAAAGCAAACAAAAAAGCAGCCGGAAGCTATTGGATTGACAGCAAGCTGAATGTGTTGGAGGCGGGGAGCTACACCATCACCATACATGCACAGGATCTAAATGGAAACAGTGCAGAAAAAAAGTTTACGGTAACGGTAGAGAAAAAAAAAGAGCCGGAGCTGAAGGAAAAAAATCCTTCTTCTTCTGATGAAGCGTCATCATCACAGACAGAAGGTTCCGAAGCTGCATCTGTCGAGCCGTATTACGTCAACGGAGTGCTTCTGGTGAATAAAAAGCATGCACTGCCACAGAATTACGGAGGGATGGATTCCAATGCTTACGCAGCTCTGCAGCAGCTTCAGGCCGGAGCTGAGGCTGCTGGTTATTCCATGCCGCTGATCAGCGGCTATCGTTCCTATGCATATCAGGCTTCCTTGTATAACAGCTATGTCGCACAGGATGGACAGGAGCTTGCTGATACCTATTCAGCAAGACCGGGACATTCGGAGCATCAAAGCGGTCTTGCCTTTGACATCGGTGCCTTGGATAACGGGTATGGCAATACGCCGGGTGGGAGATGGCTGAATGCCCATTGTGCAGACTATGGCTTTATTCTGCGCTATCCGGCAGGTAAGGAAAGCATTACAGGCTATCAATACGAGCCATGGCATGTTCGCTACGTTGGGAAAGAAATCGCATCCCGGATTATGTCACAGGGGATCACGCTGGAGGAATATCTGGGCGATGTATAAGCATAGAAAACAAGTGAACTCTACATTCCTGTATAGAGTTCGCTTTTTTTCATTATGGCCGCCGCTTCATAAGACAGCCGTATTATTGAGGATAAACCGCATGCTCCCCATATAATCTTAAGAAACAGGGAAGATTCACCTGCTTTTTGCGGATGTCACTGTACGAATAAACAGAAACTGTTATAATATGGTGGAGCGAGGGATGTACATATGAGAAAACAACTGATGATACTTATGACGGCAGGGTTTCTGCTTGCCGGCTGCAATTCCAACGAGGAAGAGGACGCCCTAAAACAGTATGGGGTAGAGGATACAAAAAGCTGTGATAATCTTGCGGCTGTGAAGCAGGCAGGCGACAAGCTTGTAAAGGACAAGGGAAGTGTCTACTGTGCCATCACAACAGATAAGAATCTGGATCAGGCAACTGCCTTTGTGAAAAAGGATTACGATGCGAAGCGCATCAGCGAGTTTTTAAAGCTTCCATACTACCACAAGGAGTTAACCGAGCGCTATATTGCATACGATGACGGAAAAAGGGCAGTACAGGACATTGTTACGAAAGTTAATATCGGCTTGGATCAGCCATATTTCACCAACGTTGATATAATCAGGGATACTGATGATGTAGCACTGCTGGTTAATAAATATCACCGGCTGCCGGATGATTATGAGCCTAAGAATTTGGTAAAGACTCCGAATGCCTGTGTAATTGGAGAAGATTTTTCCTGTCAGAGCGAGCCTCAGTATCTACGCAAGGAGGTTGCGAATGCATTTTCCGAGCTGGTGAAGGCAGGAAAAGAAAAGCAAATCAATATCAAGGCAATTGCAAGCTATCGCAGCTTTGCATATCAGAAAAATCTGTATGATTATTATGAGCAGAGTCAGGGAAAGGAGTATGCGGATAAATACTATGCCCGCCCGGGACAGAGTGAGCATAACAGCGCCCTTGCCGTGGATGTGACCATTAACAATGAAAATTTCAATGAAATTGAAAACTCAGAGCATTATGACTGGCTGCTTAAACATATCGCAGACTATGGCTTCATCCTGCGATACCCTGAGGATAAGGTGGATGTGACCGGTTATCAGTATGAATCCTGGCATCTGCGCTATGTCGGAAAGGATATTGCTAAGGAAATTGTGAAGCAGGGGCTTACACTGGATGAATATATTGCCAGAAAGGATGTGCAGAAATGAAAAAGCTTATGGTTTTGATGCTGAGTCTGCTGCTGTGTGCATGCAGTACATCAGAGAATAAGGAAAAAGAAACACCGAAAGAGGATCCGAAAAATGAAAATACAACGGTATCCTTTGTCGGAGTCGGAGATAATTTGATTCATGAAATGATATATAAGCAGGCGGATGCTGCTGCCGGTGAGATGAATGATGGAAAATATGATTTTACGGAAATGTATACGCATGTAAAGAAGGATATTCAGAAAGCGGATCTTGCTTATATCGATCAGGAATCCATTGTTGGCGGAGATGCGCTTGGTATCAGTGGATATCCGACATTCAACACGCCTGCGGATATCGCTAAAAATGTTGCGGATACCGGCTTTGATATCGTGAATACGGCAAACAATCACTGTCTGGATAAATATCAGGAGGGAATTAATTATTCTCATGAAATCTGGGCAAAACAGAAGGGCATTATTACAGCTGGAACCTATACCTCCCAGAAGGATCGGGATACGATACGTACAATCAAACGCAAGGGAATCACATTTTCCTTTCTTGCCTATACCTATGGAACAAACGGAATTGAACCACCCAATCCCTACAGTGTTGCTTATTTCGATGAGGACCGGATTCGCGAGGATGTGAAGAAGGCAAAACAGCTCAGCGACGTTGTGATTGTTTCTGCGCATTGGGGTGATGAAAATGTTTCAGCCCCTACGGAGTTTCAAAAGAAGTATGCAAAGCTGTTTGCGGATTTGGGTGTTGATGTTGTTGTCGGTGAGCATCCGCATGTGATTCAGCCGGTAACATGGATGGATGGTAAGGATGGAAATAAGACGCTGGTCATTTACTCACTTGGCAATTTTCTGAATGGAATGCTGGATGTAAATAACGTTCTTGGCGGTATGATCCGTTTCGATTTTGTAAAAGACGCAAAAAGCAGTGAAATTTCCATCCAGAATGTGAAATGGGAACCACTGATTACACATTATACTGGAGATGCTGCGGATATTATGAATACGAGAAAGAATTTCACAGTATATAAGCTGAGTGATTACAGCGAGGAGCTGGCGGAACAGCATGGATTAAATGGTGTGGACGGACAGAAGGTTCGCCTGAATGATCTGTATGCACGAACAAAAAAGGTGATTACAGAAATACCTGTTATAGAAAAAGGGGATACGAAATGACGCTGATAGAAGAAATGGAGATGTATGCGCACGAACATGATGTGCCGATTATGCAGAAGGAGGGCATTGATTTTATGTGCTCCTTTCTGAAGGAGCATAATCTGAAGCATGTGCTGGAAATCGGAAGTGCCATCGGCTATTCGGCAATCCGTATGGCAATGCTGGATATGGATATACAGATCACCACGATTGAACGGGATAAGGATCGCTATGATCAGGCTGTGGAGTATGTAAAAAGAAGCGGCTTGCAGGACCGGATCACACTGCTGTTTGGTGATGCACTGGAGACAGTCGTTGAGGGAAGCTTTGATATGCTGTTCATCGATGCGGCCAAGGCACAGTACACTAAGTTTTTCGAGCGCTATGAGCCATTGCTGAAAAAGGGCGGATATGTAATAACGGATAATCTGAAATTCCATGGTCTGGTAGAGCATCCGGAAAACATTAAAAGCCGCAATCTGCGTAGTCTGGTACGTAAAATCGGAAATTTTGTCGAGTATCTGAAGCAGCGTGAGGATTATGATACACAATTTTATGATTTTGGAGACGGTGTGGGAATCAGCAGAAAAAAAGTGTGAGTATAGATCGGAAAGAAAAGGCGTAGCCGGTGCAGTAAGGAATGAAACTATTCCTGAAATTAAGCTATTTCATGTATCATTTCGCATGTTTTGTGATACAATAGAAACAAGAAAGTGGTGATACTATGAAAAAGATAATACCTGCACTGGCGGTAATTGCCGGAGCTGCGGCACTGGTTGCCTACAAGCTGAAAAAGGATGAGGAAAAACAGATCGTTGATCTTGATCAGGGACTTCTTGAGGATGAGGATGACCTGAATGAAATGGATATGGATGACGAAATTGAAGAAGGTCCGATCAGTGATCCCGCTTCCTGTATGGAGACTGTGAAAAAAGAAGCTGCGGATGCTGCAGAGGATTTGAAAGATCTTGCAAAGGATGCTTTTGAAGAAGGAAAAGAAGCAGCTGAGGATTTTGCGGATGCTGTGAAGGATCAGGCAGCGGAAGCAAAGGATATCGTTCAGGATGCTGCAGAGGAATTTGATACGGATTTTCCGTCTCTCCTGAAGAGTGAAACGGCAGCTCTGAAGGAGCAGGCAAAGAAATTGATGGATGACATGCTGCAGGAGGGTGATGTACATGAAAATGAGCGTCCGGTTCAGCACAGCGTGGTATTCCAGACAGCCGAGGATATGGACAGCTTTAAAAATGAGGTTATCAATAAGGGCTTCGTCATCACAAGAGGGGATGAAGACCTGGAGCTGATTGTCTTGCATATCACACCGATTGATGATGTCAAGCTGATGGGAAATATCCTGTATATTGCCGGCGAAGCGAAGCTGCATCATGGTAAATATCAGGGATGGAGCAGTAAGGTTATTTATTAAGCCATACAAATAGAAAGACGTCACATACTGCGGCGTCTTTTTCTCAGCCTTGAAACACTTGCTTTTATTCGCTGAATGCTCATAGCACTATAGAGATTCTTTTCGTAAAGAACCCCCCCCGGTTTTATGCACCGGGGTTTTTTTCAATCAATTAACACTGTTTCGTCTATGCGTTTTCCATGCTTATCGTAAAAACGTAATTGTGAAATACTTGAATAAGGCGGAAGGAAGTCATAGCTTTTGATAAGATAGGTATCCAGATTTGATAATCCATCCAGTGATATGGTGAGCTTATCTTTATCATTCTTGGAAGCACGCAAATCAAATTCACAGCACTCTGCTTTCACGATACTGTTATCGATAAAGATAACGATATGGATATTATCGGGCGTTCCAACCTTCATATAGCCAAAAGGTGTATCAGATTCTCTGCCGCCTTCATAGGAATAGGATGAACCATCCTTCTTAAAAATCAACAGATGATAGGTGTCCCTTTGGTTTAGTAAATATAGTAAGCTTTGCTTATCTTCTATAACATTTAATTGCTCGTGATTTTTATAATTATAGTTCATATAATCCTTTGGATCAACCGTATCCTTGCTGAATTCACATGCGGATAAAATGATTGCGCAGGCGAATATAAATGACAACCTTATTTTTGCTTTCATTTTCTTATCTCCCGTTAAAGTAGAAATGACCTATTCGGCTTTTAGAACAGATGATACGTAAGCCCTATGGATGTAATCATATCACATAGGTAATTGAAAATAATGATATGATTTAATAGCGGTTGTGAACCTTTTCAAAAAAGCAAAGCATATCCTCTAGCTTCAATATGCTTCCATCGTCCAATACGGCCGTTCCACTGAGGTAGCCGAAAACCTGATGCTGATCCGTTACAATGATGAGCGCACTTGTTTTCGCACAACGATCAAGAATCGGTCGAAAGGACATTTCAAAGCGTGCGTCGCTGGATGTAATACGCCAAGGCTTGAGATAGCTGTCCGGCGGTATGTGGAAGGTAACATCCTCCAGCTTGTGTGCAACACCATCATACAGCAGTAGATTTTCACTGGCCGCTGTCGTATCACCAAAGCCGTAGCCGACATTGAAGCCAAACGGTTTTCCTTCCACAAGGCCGTTTCCGTTTCCCCAGTACCAGGTGTTGTCATAGGTCCATACCCCACGCCCCCAATCCAGTGTTCCGAAGGAATCCTGTGGATCAAAGTGTATTGTGTTACCGTCAAAGCTGACATTTCCCTCAGCACGCATGCAATTGATTTTCTGATTGTAGTAAAATGCGGTCTTTTTTTCTTTCCACGGTGTCGCAATTACCATACTGTCCATATCCGGCTGATGCAGCGTGATTTCACAATGGAATGGTTTTCCTTCATAGAAGTTCCGAAAATCACAGCGAAGAATGCGTTTGCCCTTCATGACCTGAAATTCCATATCGAGTCGCTTATCCCTGTATCGGCAGGAGCCGCTTTCCGAGCTGGTCGGCAGCTTCAGCTTACCCATTGGAAATGCGTTCAGTATGGTTTCGGTATGCTCCCAGCCCTTCTTAAAATCAAGAAGAGAAACGGATTGCAGTCCGATATAACCGTCATCGGAGATTGTGAAGGCGACACCGTAAAAATCGTTCAGTATCAGATAATAATCCCATTCCTTGATTCTCCAGCGTTTTGCTTTAATATCCTCTCTGCGATATTCCTGCAGCAATGAACGGGACCAGCCTGCCTCTTTCAAACTGCCATGCTCATCCAGCAGAGGATGACGCTGTGTAACCTCATGATTGCGCATACAATAGCCTCCTGTTCTTCTATCTTCATTATAGGCAGTGTCCTGCAGGATTACAATATCATGACGCAAATCCTTGATTTTAATTGACAAATGATTTTCGTACGAGTATCCTGAACTTACAGATGCCGTAGGCTGTCGCATGATCATCAAATAGCCGGTAAAATAAGCGGTCAAACACGGATACAGTGTCTGCATTAGAGAAGGACAACCGGGAGGATACCTATGAAGCTGCATATACAAAATGTAAAGAAGACCTATGACGATAAAGTAGTGCTGAAAGGGGACAGCGCTGTTTTTGAACAGGGGAAGATTTATGGCCTGCTGGGGAGGAACGGAAGTGGTAAAACGACGCTGTTTAACTGCATTTCTCACGAGATACCCTGTGAGGGTGATGTTCTGATTGAAGAGCACGGAGAATTGCGTAAGGTAGAGGACAGAGATATCGGGTATGCATATTCCAGCCCGATTCTGCCTGAATTCATGACTGGATTTGAATATATCCGCTTTTATATGGATATTCATGCAAAGGAAATTGATTCTGCCAAGACCATAGATTCCTATTTTGATCTGATGCGCATCGTAGCGGAGGACCGGCATCGTCTGATTAAGGGATACAGTCACGGTATGAAGAACAAGCTGCAGATGCTGGGATTTCTGATTTCACGGCCGAAGATCATTTTACTGGATGAACCGCTGACATCCTTTGATGTTGTTGTGGCAAATGAAATGAAGCATTTGCTGCTGGAAATGAAGGAGGAACACATTCTCATATTCTCCACCCATATTCTGCAGCTGGCAAGAGATCTCTGTGATGAGATCGTGCTATTGCATAACGGGGTACTGGAACAGCTCGATCATGATCTGCTGCAACAAAATGATTTTGAGGATCGCATCGTTTCACTGCTGCAGGAGGAAGTAAAGCATGCTGGGTGATATTCTGCTGCTGTTTCGGATTCGGATGACCAGAAAGGTGAACGGATTTTTCTATTACTTTAAAAAACTCCCTCTGATTGGCAGGCTTTTGAAGGAATCCTGTTATGCGGCTGTAAATCTAAAGGGAGTGCTGAGTGTCTTCTCCTTCTTGGTGGATGTCCTGATGAACCTATTGAAGAATCTGCTGTATCTGTTTGTGGTGATTGCTGTGCCGCTGATCAATCTGCAAAAGGGTGCGAATGATGTGCAGATTAGAAATGGATTTCTGTTTGGCTTTGTACTGTTAAGTCTTGTGGCAGGAAGCATAAGCAACAGCAAGCTTCTCACAGCGGACGATGAAACCTTTATTCTCAGCCGCCAGATGCATATGGCAGCCAGACGCTGTCTGTGCTCCCGCAGCTGGTACAGCTATAGCATGAATGCGATCGGACTCTTCCTGGCGTGCCTGCTTCTGTCCTTTATGTTTTCGTTTCCCTTCTGGTATGCATTTATGGCCGGATTCGGCTATCTGGGCTCCCATCAGTGTATGGACATGCTGCAGATGCGGCGCTTTCAAAGGAAAAACAGCTTTTATTTGCAAGCGAATACATGGAAGCTCCTCATTCCACTTGGCTCCTTGATCTTGCTGTATGCATTATACTGGCTGAATGTGGATTTCAGCTTTACTCCATGGCTGTTCTGCATCTTTGCACTTGTGTGTGCAGCAGCCATCATTCCCTATTTGCGTTTTGAAAGCAGCTATCATGCTTACAGTGAGCTGCTGACATGTCTGCTTGTGGAGAATTATGAAATACTGAAGCTGGACAGCAGCCAGATGAAGCAGATGGAGGTAGCGGTGGATGAAAAGAGCTATACGAGTGAGGAGCTGCAATATCGAACAAAGAATACGGGCTATGCCCTTTTAAATGAACTATTCTTCCGCCGTCATAAGCATCTGATTTATAAGCCGGTAAGGTTTCGTCTGGCTGTCATGACAGCACTCTGGCTTGCAGGGACATGTTTGCTGATCGTGCTGAAGGATGATATGAAACTCACGAAGGATATTCTGGAGCTGCTTCCGCCATTTGTATTCCTTTCCTATATCCTCAGCATCTCACAGCGTGTCTGTAAGGCGATGTTTATGAACTGTGATGTATCGCTGCTGCATTACAGCTATTATCGTAGCAGGGAGGCGGTGCTGGTAAATTTCCGACTTCGCTTAAAAAAGCTTTGCTACTATAATCTCCTGCTGATCATGGTGCTTTGCCTGTATATGAATAGCACCGTTGTGCTTGTTGGATTGCCCTATACTCTCTCCACGCTTCTTCTGTTTGATTTTGCTTTGCTTTGTCTGGCTGTGTTTTTCAGTGTTCATTATCTGTTTGTCTACTATATCTTTCAGCCGTATAATGAGCAGTTTGATATGAAAAACCCGTTTATGTCCATCCTCAACGGTCTTGTGTATCTTTTTTGCTATTTCTGCATGCAGCTGGAGGGAAGTCTGTTGTTTGTCAGCGGTGTTTTGGCTGCTACACTTCTATATATCCCGATTGCGCTTCTCCTAGTATATCGTCTGGCGCCGAAAACCTTCCATTTGAAATGATGGTTAAGGCTATTGGCACTCCCTGGTTCCAATAGGAGCCACGGTATCCATTCCAATGACTTTGGATCCAGACAAAAATAATTTCTATCTGACTCCTGCAGCAGTCTGCGTTATCCATTACAAGGCTGTGGCTAGACGTTGCAGGATAACATAACTACGTTTTTCTCTAAACTGGCTGATGGATCTTGTGGTGAAAAAGGCTCACATATCAAAGGCATACCTGATTCTGATTTCATACTTGGGGAAACAGAAATTCATATCCATTTCGACAATGCGTGCAAAAGCAGCCTGTTGATCATACTGTCTGTATTTCTGAAAGGGGAAGCATTTGAGTATTACGTAAGCTTGGAAACGGTCTAACGTGGACAGGCGGTACCAATTTCAGGAGAACAGGGAATATGCATTGAAGCACAGACCAGGCATATAACGTATGTATATTTTTTTATGCTGCATGAATATGTATCCAACACATGTCCGCTATGGTTCTTTCTTTGTATTATCCAGAAAAATAGATTGCGGAATTTTTTCTTTTCGCTATAATTATAGGAAGTAGGGAGATGAGGGCATGCTGAAGAAAAATTTTAATTATTTTACTATGTTTGCGACCGGGCTGTTTTTCTGTGTGCTCGGTTTTTCCTTTATCTTCGATTCTCTTGCTGTCTGGAACTGGCTGTATACAACGCTTGTTATCGGTATATCCGTCGCCGGTGTTATTCGTATTTTCAATATGATTCTGAATTACCGCAAGCTGAAGCACAAGGGCGGACAGTTTCTGGATATCATCGTGTGGCTGATTGCGATTATCATATCACTGGCGATCCCGGAAACCTTTTTCGCCATCTTTCCGCGTTTGATCGGCTGCTGGATTCTGCTGCATGCCATTATCAAAATCATCGTCTTTTATATCAAAATCAAGGATCGGCTGCCGATTCCGTTTATGAAGGTGATTTTTCTATGCGGCGATTTGATCATAGCCTTTTTTCTGATTGTAAATCCGGGCGCACATGAGGATGTAATCAGCTTTTTTCTGGGTGCCTATTTCCTTATTTACGGAGGAAACACCCTGCTTGATCTGATACGGGAAATTCTTCCGAGCGGTAGCGGGGATAAGCTGGATCAGAAAATTCAGCTCTCGGTACCTCCGGTATTGTCTGCCGTTATTCCTCCACATCTGATGAGTACCCTTTTGAACAAGGATAAAGAGGATGAAATCAAGGAACGCTTTGATGCCATAAAAGAGGATATTCCCGTTGATATGGAGGTACTGATACATTTAGCGCCAAGTGGACCCGCTATGTTTGGACATGCGGATGTCGTATATCGTGGATTGGTCATATCCTATGGCTGTTATGATCCGCATAACCGGCATTTATTCGGTACACTGGGGGATGGTGTCGTCATTATCGCACCAAAGGATACCTATATTCGTAACTGTCTGGAGAATGAGAATAAGACACTGATCGGTTTTGGTGTATCCCTGAATGAGGAACAGAAAAAAAGGCTGAATGACCGCATTCTGGAGGTATTTGAAACCTTTTGTGATTTTGAGTGTGACGAGCAGCTAAAGCAAAAGGGACTTCCCTGCAAGGGGGCTTGTGATGACTATCTGAGCCGTGTTACCCGTACATCACCGGAAGCCAGATTTTATAAGATACGAGAAGGAAAGCTGAAAACCTTTTTTGTGGTATCGAGCAACTGTGTTTTTTTTCTTGGAAACCTGCTGAGCTCTATCGGCTTGAATTTGTTTGACCTCAGCGGTATTATATCTCCGGGAGCTTATTATGATTTTTTAAACAAGCAGTTCAAAAGTCACAAGGGGTTTATCGTATCGCGAAGGCTGTATCGGAAAAAGGATGCGAATCAATTTGATCAAAGCATGTCTGAATTTCATAAGTGATATCATCAGGGCAAGCACGCATCAGCGTTCATCAGGTCTGGTTTACAGAGCTGCACAGCATCTATAACAGCAATAGGATTTATCAAAAGCAGGATGAAAGCGTTTCATAGCTGCTGACTGATAAATCCTTTTTTATTTTCATTCTATGAAAAGATGACATCGTAGAGGGTAACACGATAGATAAGCAATGTTCTACGTCTTTTCTGTTTAAATCAGAATACATACACCATACTGTATGCGTTGCTATCCTGAACCTTACAAAATGGTCACATTTCTAGGAATACATTGACAAATCCCGCTGTTTCATATAGTGTATTAGTGTAATAGATACAGTAGTACAGTTTGTGACATGTACAGGGAGGAGAATACAATGCTGGAGCTGAAACATATAGCAAAAACGTATAAAACAGCAAAGGGAGTGAAAACCGAGGCTCTAAAGGATATCAATCTGCGCTTTCCACAGCGCGGGATGGTGTTTGTTTTAGGAAAATCAGGGTCAGGGAAATCCACCCTGCTAAATATCATCGGAGGACTGGATCAGGCGGATGCAGGGGAAATCATCATCAATGGGAAAAGCTCTGCGGATTTCAAGCAATCGGACTATGATTCCTACCGCAATACGTATGTGGGGTTTATCTTTCAGGAATTTAATCTGATGGAGGAGTATACCATTGAGAAGAACATCGCCATGGCGCTGCAGCTGCAGCAGAAGGAAGCATCCCATGCGGACATCGAAGAAATGCTGAAGCGACTGGGGCTGAGCGGCTATGCGGCAAGATATCCGAATGAATTATCAGGCGGACAGAAGCAGCGTGTTGCGATTGCCCGTGCCTTGATTAAGGAACCGGAAATTTTGATGGCGGATGAGCCGACCGGGGCTTTGGATTCTGCGACAGGGAAAGAGATTTTCGATACTCTGAAGGAATTGAGCAGAGAAAAGCTGGTGATCGTTGTCAGTCATGACCGGGAATCTGCACAAGCCTATGCGGATCGAATCATTGAATTTAAGGATGGTGTTGTGGAAGCTGATAGCGCGCCTGATGTTGAAGAACACGCCGAGGTGTTTGAAGCAATTCATTCCCATCTGCCGTTTAAGGATAGCTTCCGTCTTGGCTTTTCCTGTCTGGGGCATAAGAAGATCCGAATGGTATTCACCATTCTGTTGACCAGCTTTGCCCTGCTGCTGCTGGCTCTTTCGGATGCCGTTGGAAACTTCAGCTCTGTCAATGCGCAGTATAAGGCGGCTGAGGAATTACAGGAGCAGTATGCGGGTGTTCGTTATCAGTATATCGATGATCAGGGAAACGTTATTTATACCGGAATGGATACGCAGATAAAGGATGCAGATATAAAAACTGTTTTAAAGGAGAATCCGCAGCAGAAGTTCGCAAAGGTCTATTCCTGGGATACGATGCCGCTGCGTCTGGGCGATTTGGGAATTGAGGAGCTGGACAGTACAGCATATTCCGCTGCTGTCGAACAGTATAAGCTGACAGAAATGAGCAGCTTTGATGTTCTGGGCTTCAAGGATATCAAGGGAAGGTTTCCAAAGGATTACAAGGAAATGGCGATTTCCTCCTATCTGGCGGATATCATTCTTACACAGGGAATCGCAGATGAAAAAGGAAAGCTGCAATTTCCGAAATCATATGATGATATCTTGCAAAACGTAAAGCTGCCAATCGGTGATACATGGATGCGCATCAGCGGGATTGTAAGTAAGGATACCAGCAAATATGAATCCCTGAAGAAGGTCAGTGCAAATAATATCGACAGTGAAACCTACAAGCTCGTTCGTGAATTCCGAAATATAGCAAATATAAGCAGTAATAAGCTGTATGTGAAAGAGGGCTTTGTAAATACAGTGAAGCAGCAGAAGGGAACCGTTCTGGACAGCAGCAGGCATAATCTATTTCTGCGGGTCAATGATGAGGATAAGGGCATGTCCTCACTGGCCTATCCTGCGCAGGCGGTTTCCTATTATGATGGAACAGGAATGGTTTCCACAAAGAGCGTAAAAAAAGATGAAATCCTGCTTTCACCGGATATGCTGATGTTTATTCTGGGAAAATCAGAGAGCTTCTATAGTGATGCCATGGTAAAGAAATCCACAGAAGAGATTCGCAAGACTTTGCAGGATCATGCAAAGCGGCTGATTGGAAGAAATGTGGAGCTGCATGTGGATGAGGGCTTTGGAAACAGCGGTGAGCTTTTGAAGCAGCAGGTGCGGATTGCCGGTATATTGATGCCGGAGGGAACTTTCAGTATGGAGGATGTTTATCAGATCAATGATAACATTGTCAATAAGGAACTGATCGCCCCTTACATTCCGGATACGCTGTATGTCAGTGAGCTGCTGAGCAGCTTTGATGATACCACATTGAAGCCGTTTCTTGAAAAATATGAGATCAACAACAATCTGTATGCCAACACGGTAGCTACACAGGATGTTAAAAGCATCAAGGATTTTGCGAGCTTCGCTACCAAGGTATTCTTCTATGCAAGCATCGCACTGTTCATCTTTGCGGCAGTGCTGATGATGAATTTTATCATTGTGTCGATTTCCTATCGTAAAAAGGATATCGGTATTCTGCGTGCCATCGGCGCAAGAAGCACAGATGTTTTGAAAATCTTTATCTGGGAGGGCGTCATGCTGGCGGCAATCTCCTATGTAATTACCATGATAGGCTTGCAGCTGGTAACGCTGATAACCAATAATTTTGCCAAGGATGAAATCGGTGTTCTGATTTCACCGGTCATCATCACGCTGCGTCAGCCGCTGCTGATGCTGGTGATCGTTGCGGTTGTAACCTTTATTGCCTGCATCCTTCCGGTTACCAGAATTGCACGCCAGCGTCCGATTGACGCAATCAAGAAGTGATATAACAGTATACATTTTATAGAAATAAGGAGTTGTAGAGAATAGTCGTGAAAAACTGGCTAGTAGGTACTACAGCTCTTTTTTTGTTGGTATTCCATATAAATTGCATGTTTATGATATTGGGATATACCCACTTAATCTTGATAGGTCTTTATGATTCACAGGAAAGAGTAAGGGTTATCAGTGCAAGCATAGCTCAGGTCGTTTTTTAGTGGAAGCATAACTGCTCAGCGTTATACAAGAATGACAGTATTAAACATGAAAATGAAATAAAATATTTATTTATATTTAGGTTTATATTAGCTGTTATTTTCAAAAGTATGAAATTCATCTTGTGTTATGTCATTTTGGATAGAAAATCGAGATTGAAAATTATATAACTCCCTGCTAATTTCTGCCTCTTTTTGTTTCAAAGATGAGCGTTCTTCTGAATACGAATCTCATGGTCACTAAAACAAGGATAAACTAAAAAGAAATAGTGCCATTATAATAGTTTACACAATAACCTTTGTAAAGTGACTACCTCTTCCTTTGATAATGGAGCTAATAAAATCTTATTAGTTTTTATAATCTTACTGGCTATTTCATCAACCATCGAAAGACTTTTTGGTGTTAAATGCAAATGAAAATATCTCGCATCCTTTATACTTTGTATTCTATACACAAAATCTTTACTTATCATGTTCCGCATCAAAGCGGTTACAGACGGATTTGTCAATCCCATTTGTTTCTCAATGTCTTTTTGATATATTTCTTCTTTGCTCACGTATATGAATAAAATAATCATTGCCTGTTGAAACGTTATGTTAAATTCTTTCAATGCGGTATTATAAACAGTAAGTGTTTTTTTATCTAATTCATGAATCAGGTTCCCTATTAGACCATTGTGCTCAGATGTAAGTATTTGTATATCTTTATTCATATGAACCTCCATAAGATAGATATCTATATTATATCATAATAGATAAGTAAATGGTTTGAAAAAAGTATATTTAATAAATAAAATATATTGACATTTTAAAATACATAGAATACAATGTATATGACAAAGGATTGTGACTTTAAGTAGGCAAGACCAAAAGAAAAAGAGATTTCTTTTAGGTTTTGCTTGTTTTTTTAAGGAGGATAGGAGAATAGATATGAGAATAAAAAGAATATTAAATAATAATGCTGTAGTCTCACTTGACGAAAATGAAAATGAAGTCATTCTGCTTGGATCTGGTATTGCATTTAAGAGAAAAATTGATGATGAAATCCCTTTATGCAGTGTAGATAAAATATTTTCTTTAAAAAAATCTGAAAACAAGTCGAAATTCTATGAACTTATCTCGGATATCCCTATGGAATATATCAAGCTAACAGAAGAAATTATTTTGATGGCGGAGGAAAAACTTGAGAAAAAACTAGATGAAAGTTTATACTTATTACTAACAGACCATATTCATTATGCTGTAGAGCGTTCAAAAGAGGGGCAGCAGATTCGTAATAAAATGATTTGGGTAATTGAACATTATTATCCGGTAGAATATCAGATAGGCAGTGAAGCAATCACGATGATTAATGATCGGTTGAACTGTCATTTGATGCAACCTGAAGCTGGCTTTATCGCAATGCATATCGTGAATACCTCATCTTCCTGCAGTATGGAAGAAATTAAGAATGAAATGAAAGACATGAAAGCAATCTGTAAGCTTGTATCGTATCATTTTGACATACAGATTAATGAAGACTCCATGAACTATCTTAGGTTTGTCACACATTTGAAGTTTTTTATACAAAGAGTCAAACATAAACAGCTTCTAAATAAGATAGAGCAAAGCGATGAATTATTTTCTATTATTTGTAAAAAGTATTTTCAATCGTATTTATGTGTAGAAAAAATTGAAAAGTATTTTTTGAAGACATATGATGCAGAGATCAGCGATGAAGAAAAGATGTATCTCGTGCTGCATATAGAAAGAGTTGTAAACAACATCTAGCATTTTTATATGGGAAGGAAGGGATAAAATTTTAAGATAACGTACAAAGGGCAATCGGATTGTGACTTTAAGTAGGCAAGACCGCCATCGTTTACTACATTCTCAAATCTAAATAAACGAAAGGTGGAAAAAAAGATGAAAAAAGATTATGCAGATTTAGCAAAGAAAATTCTTCAGTATGTTGGTGGAAAAGACAACATAACATTTGTAATGCATTGTGCAACAAGGTTGCGATTTACATTAAAAGACATTGATAAAGCAGATACGAAGTCCATTAAAGAGTTAAAAGGTGTAATTGATGTAATTATTAAAAATGGACAGTATCAGGTTTGTATCGGTCCGGATGTTATTGATGTATTTCATGAACTGAATCAGTTAGGCACTTTTACGAAGCAGGAAAATGATAACTCAAAAGAAAAGAAAAAAATAGTTGATAAATTCTTTGAAGTAATCTCAGGAATATTTACACCAATCGTCCCGATCCTAATGGCGGCAGGTATGGTTGGTGCAGTCCTTACGGTTTTGAATCTGATAGGTATATTACCAGACACCAGTCCTACTTATTATGTTTGGAATCTAATAAAAGAAGCTGGTTTCTACTTCTTGCCCATTTATGTCGCATACACCGCTTCACAAAAATTAGGAGCGAATCCATTCTTATCCATGTTGCTGGGTGGAATATTATTACATCCGCAATTGAATAATTTTGAAGCACTGGGATTGGAACAATTGAATTTCTTTGGTATCGCAATTAAGAATGTAACATATTCAAGTACGATTCTGCCCATTATTCTTAGTGTGTGGCTATTATCTTACGTAGAGAAATTCTTCAATAAAATCTGTCCACAGGTCATCCGTGCTTTTAGTGTTCCTATGTTATCGACTATGATTGTGGTTCCTATCATGCTTATTGTTATTGGACCTGCTGGTGCTTATTTAGCTGATTATTTATCTGAATTTGTTCAATATCTTGGAGATAATCTTGGATTTTTGGCTGTTGGTATTATTGCGGCGTTAACGCCAATCATGATTGCTACCGGTACGCATTCCTTTGCTTTTCCTGTTATCGTAACCACATTGGCAATGAATGGTTCTGAAGCGCTCATTGTGCCAGCGATGCTGGCGGAAAATATCGCAATGGCAGGTGCTGCTTTCGCAGTAGGTATGCAGTCTAAGAATAAAGATGTAAAAGCAGAAGCAAATGCTGCGACCATATCTGCATTACTTGGCATTTCAGAACCAGCAATGTATGGAATCAATTTACCAAGAAAAACACCGTTTTATGCCACTATTGTCGCGAGTGGCATTGGTGGGATCTTAGCTGGCTTATTAGGTGTGAAATACTATGCTATTGCATCCGCTAGCTTGGTAGGATTGCCTGCTAATATTGGTGATGGATCAATTATGGGCGTTGTCTATGCCGGTGTCGTTATTGTGGTTAGCTTTATAAGTGCGTTTGTGTTGACAAAAGTATTGAGTAAGAAGGATGAAACCATAGAACCTGAAATAAAAAATGCGATTAAAGAAGATAATAAAAAAATAGAAATCAAAGCACCCTGTAACGGAGCAATCGTAAAACTAACAGAAGTGGATGACTCAACTTTCGCAAGTGAAGCTATGGGAAAAGGAATCGCGATGCTTCCAGAGGAAGGTATCTTATATTCTCCTGTAAAGGGAATAGTCAAAACCATATTCCCTACAAAGCATGCAATTGGTTTGTTATCCGATGATGGCGCAGAAATCATGATACATGTTGGAATCGATACGGTACAGTTAGAAGGCAAATATTTTACAACCTACGTAAAACCTGATCAGAGAATAAAAATTGGAGATGAACTTCTTGAATTTGACATCGAGGAAATAAAAAAATTAGAGTACGATATTGTGACACCTATTATCATTACAAATTCACAAGAATATTTAGAAGTATTAGAATGTGATAAAGATCAAGTGAAACGTGGAGAAACCATGATAACGTTACTATAGAGGAGGCTTATATGAACGAAGAATTTCTATGGGGAGGATCTACTTCCTCCTTCCAATTTGAAGGAGGTGCATTTGAGGACGGCAAAGGAAAATCCATATATGACGTCATTACAGAGAATTCGAAGCATAATGTAGATCAATCATTCGAAGCATGGATGGGGGCAAATAAAGTAAGAGATTATTCTATTACATCAGATTTCTATCACCATTATGAGGAGGATATTAAACTACTGGCAGAAATGGGCTTTCGTGCTTTCCGTATGTCGATTGCATGGACGAGATTATATCCGGATGGGGATGGCAGTCTGAATCAAAAAGGTGTGGATTTTTATAAAAGAGTTTTTAAATTGTTAAAGAAGTCTGGCATTGAGCCTGTTGTAACATTGTATCATTGGGATATGCCACAATCCTTGGTGGATCGTTATAATGGATGGTATGGTATTGAAACAGTACACGCATTCAAACAGTATGTGGATACATGTTTCCAGGAATTCGGCTGCTATGTTAGCTATTGGCTGACTTTAAATGAAAATAATATGACTTTAAAAATGCCAACATTTGGAATAGGGAAAAAGATGACACCGGAAACAGTGGGATATAAGGAGTTTTCGTATACAATCTATCATAATACGAATATTGCACATTTTTATGCAGTAAAGCGCTGTCATGAAATACTTCCTCATGCAAAAATAGGATGTATGATAGCGAGTTCACTTGCATATCCCCTAACCAGTGATCCGGAAGATGTATTTCTAGCCCAGCAACATAATCAAGAGTTGACCTATGATTATTTAGATTTATTATGCAAAGGTGAATATACTTCAAAAAACATAAAGCAATTTGAAAAAGATGGCTGGCACGGATATCGTCATGAAGAAGCTTTATTCAAAGATGAAAAAGCCAAAATCGATTTTATTTCATTTAGTTACTACTATTCTGTTTGTGTAGGAAAAGAAAGTAATGCTATCAATGAAAATGCTGAAACATTACAAATGATGTATCAGGCATTAAGGAATCCGAAGCTGAAGCAATCAAGCTTTGGCTGGACAATTGATCCTCTGGGGCTGAGAATTTTAATGAATGATCTTTATGATCGTTATAACTTACCGCTCATGATTGTTGAAAATGGATTAGGTGTAAAAGATGATAACCTGACAAAAGATAAAAAAGTGCATGATGATTATCGAATTGCTTACCTAAAACAGCATATTCAGGCAATTATAGATGCTGTAGATAAAGATAACGTAGAGTGTCTGGGCTATTTGCCTTGGGGATGTATAGATCTTTATAGTGCTTCAGGGGATAGAGATAAACGATATGGATTTATCTATGTGGATTATGAAGACGGATTGAAACGGTATCGAAAAGACAGCTTCTACTGGTACCAGAAAGTAATTGAAAGCAATGGAAAAGAGTTAGAGGGGGAGAGTGCATGTACATTGTTCTTGTAAAAAATAAAGTAAATCAGTCAAAGAAAACTGAGTATATGAGAGATTCGCAATTATTCGCAGAGGAAATGAAAGAGGTAGCTGGATGCAAAGACACTTATGTCCTTACTTCAGCAGATTATGAAGATGTTATAGTGAATGTTGAAGTTTGGGAATCTAAGTATGTTTATGAACAGTATGATGGACATGTATTTCTGAAATACAAGGAGAAACTAAAGTCAAATTTTATTAGTAATACAATAGAAACATATACACTTTAACAAAAAAGATATGCTTAGCATATCTTTTTATACAAGATAAATAGGCGGTGACCATAAATGATTTTATATGAACATGGCATCATATCTATAGACTGTAAACATATAAAGGCGAAAATCCTTTACAAAATTATAAAAGGAGGAGAGTAGGTATATGAATATCGATAAATTGGAAGAAAATTCCGTATGGAAAATAATTCTCGCTTTAGCACTTCCAACAATGATTGGGCAACTGGGTACTATTTTGTATAATATGGCAGACACCTATTTTATTGGACAGGTAAATGACGTTAATCAAGTTGCAGCTATTTCTGTAACCATGCCAGTGTTTTTGGTATTAATGTCTCTAGGTGCTTTGTTTGGGATAGGGAGCGCTTCTTATATATCCAGAATGATGGGAAGTAAAAATGAGCATGAAATGAAAAAAGCTTCTGCATATACATTCTATATCTTACTTGCCTGCGGCTTTGTTTTCACAGTGTTAGGCATAGTATTCATAAATCCGATTCTTTCTATCATCGGTTGTGATACTAATTCATGGAGTTATTCACATGATTATCTATTTATTATCATATTGGGGACGCTTGCTATAATGATATCGAATGCTTTTGCGTTTACATTGCGTTCGGTTGGTGAAACAAAAAAAGCAATGTATGGTTTGGTGATTGGCTCTTTATTAAATATTGCTTTAGATCCTATCTTTATATTATATTTTCATATGGGAGTGAAGGGGGCAGCGATTGCAACTGTTTTTTCAAATGTTGTAACTTCATTATTATATATCTATTATGTTCAAAGAAACGTATATTTGTCATTGCATTTTAACGATGTATCATTTGCTATGTCACTCCAAAAAGAAATTATATCGATTGGGATTCCTGGTTCTTTAGTTACTATTCTGTTAAGCTTCTCAAATATTATATTGAATAACTACTGTGTACTGTATGGAAATGTTGCCGTCGCAGCTATGGGAATAGTCAGCAAAATTAATTTGTTCCCAATTCAACTAACTGTAGGTCTTGGGCAGGGAATACAGCCTTTGATAGGGTACTGTGTTGGAGCAAAAAAGAAAGATAAACTTAAAGAAACAATGAAAGCCGCCAATATAATATCTTTATGTCTAGGTATGTTTTTTGTATTAATCTTTATCCTCATGAAGGCAGTCTTGATGCAGATGTTTATAGATAATGAAGAGGTAATACATTCTGGAGAATTATTTCTCATGATTATAACCATCTCTACACCAATATTAGGCGGTATCTTCATATTCTCGACATTCTTTCAATCATCCGGATTGGTAAAGCCATCCCTATTTGTTTCTGTTGCTAGACAAGGATTATTCTACATTCCTATCATTATGCTTGGAAATTATTTTTTTGGTATCAAAGGTGTTATAATCGCACAGCCAATCTCCGATATTCTTTGTTTTATTGTTTGCATTAGATGGTATAGGAAAATCATGCATGAAGCATAATAGAAAAGACTATCGTCGTCAGATGTGTTGTCTATTAAAGTAAGTCCGTTCGTAAAACTGCTGAACTAATTTTATATGCTATAGCGAAGGTATTGACTGGCAGTATAGCAGAACGGAGGTTATTGCGATAATAGTTCAAATCAAAGGTGATAATGAGGATACCTGTTTAAATGATGAGGGTGACAAGAATAAATTTAAATTATTATGAGAATGTAAAACATGCCAAATAGAAATGGATTTAGAATAAATTCAGGTTAAAAAGTAAGTATATGATGAAGAGCAAGTTAGATTATTTTGTCTGCCTTGCTTTATTTGACCGAATCAAAACGCCTTTTTATAATAAATATTGTGAATACATTTAAATCGAATTTAATGATTGCCTAATTTCTAAGTGCAGGTTCTTTATCATCCATCTTGAAATATTTTTCATTTCACTTACTGGTTTGCAAGGAAAAATTCATACTTATAAAAATTACGGAACAATCGTTTAAAATGCATAATATGTTTTGTATTTTATTGTATACAGCGTGTATATTTCATGTGGGAACATGCAAGTGATAGCTGGACAAAATCTAATATATGTTATTTTAGCATTTCTATGATTGCATGTACGTACTTTTCTCTGTAAAGTGGATGTTTCTCATAAGGATGTCTTTGAAGAAACCTCATACATATAAGGAAGAATCCATGGTTTGTGTTGTTAGTTTTGTTTTACACAGTAGATTTATTGTGTTCACTTTCGATTCGTTGTATAATAAAAACGCTATAATTTTGAGGTGAGAACATGGAAAAAATACGTGTGGAGGATCTGACATTCTCTTATGATAAGGAAACAAATGCAGTGGAGCATGTTTCTTTTTCGATTGAAGAGGGAAGCTATACAACCATTATCGGACATAACGGAAGCGGTAAGTCAACGATTGCTAAGCTGTTGATCGGTCTGCTGGATAAGGATCAGGGACATATTTATGTGGATCAGGATGAGCTGAGCATAGACACCCTGTACGATATTCGCGATAAGGTCGGAATCGTCTTTCAGAATCCTGACAATCAGTTTATCGGCGCTACCGTTGCGGATGATATCGCGTTTGGTCTGGAAAATCATCAGGTGGAAACGGAAAAAATGCAGCCGATTATTGAACGTTTTGCACAAAAGGTAAAAATGACGGAATATATGCAGAGTGAACCGACCAAGCTGTCCGGCGGGCAGAAGCAGCGTGTGGCGATTGCCGGTGTTCTTGCCATGTCTCCGCAGATTCTTATTTTTGATGAATCCACCAGTATGCTGGATCCGCAGGGAAAAGCGGAAATTAACGAGCTGATTCAGGAAATTCATAAGGAAAGCAATATAACGATCATTTCCATAACACATGATATCGAAGAGGTCAGTAAGTCGGATTATGTCATCGTCATGGATGGTGGACATGTGGTTATGAAGGGACTTCCCGACGATATTTTAAGAAAAGAAAAAGAGCTGATTGCGCTTCAGCTGGATATACCGTTTGCCTTGAAATTCACAAAGGCCATGCGTGCACACGGTGTGGATATGAAGGATTGCACAACGATGGAAAAGGTGGTGGATGAAGTATGCCGATTACATTTCAAAAAGTAGCACATACCTATAATGCGGATTCTCCGTTTTCCTATGCGGCCTTAAAGGGGATTGATCTGGAGATTCCGGAAGGAAAGGTAACAGCCATTATCGGAGAAACCGGTAGTGGTAAGTCTACTCTGGTACAGCATCTGAATGCCCTTCTGCTGCCTAGCGAGGGCGAAGTTCAGATACTGGATAAAACAATTACGGCGGGAAGCAAGCCAAAAAATCTGAAGGAGCTGCGCCGTCTGGTCGGTCTGGTGTTCCAGTTTCCGGAATATCAGCTGTTTGAAGAAACCATTGAAAAGGATATCAGCTTCGGACCGAAGAATTTCGGCGTCAGTGCTGAGGAAGCGGCACAGCGTGCGAAGGAGGTACTGAAGGTCGTCGGTTTGGATGAAAGCTACCTGCAGCGCTCACCGTTTGATTTATCCGGGGGACAGAAGCGAAGAATTGCCATTGCCGGAATCCTTGCCATGAACCCGGATGTGCTGGTGCTGGATGAGCCGACAGCCGGACTGGATCCGCAGGGAGCCAGCGATATGATGCGGCTGTTTGTGGATATGAATAAGAAATACGGAAAAACCGTTTTGATCGTAACACATGATATGGAGCATGTATTACAATATTGTGAAGAGGTTGTCGTTGTTCAGGATGGAAGCATCAAAAAGCACTGTGATGTGCAGTCCTTCTTTGAAACCGTAGAGCTCCTGCAGGAGCTGAATATCAATCCCCCGGCTGTGATACGGCTTCGGGAAGAGCTGATTCGCCGCGGCTTTTCCATCGACCGTACTCTGCTGGACATGGACAAGCTGGCTGCGGCTGTCGCTTGTGAGGTGAAGAAGCATGAATAATATCGCACTTGGAAAATATCTGCCGCTGGATTCCATCATTCATCATATGGATCCCAGAGCCAAAATCGGTGCCATGCTGATTATGATGATTGCGATTTTCATACCGGCAGGCTATGCGGGCTATGGAGTTATTGCGGCTGCGGTCATCGGAACTGCACTGCTGGCACGTTTAAAGCTGTCCTTTTTATGGAGAGCAATGAAGCCGATGCTGTTCATGCTGACGTTTCTGCTCATCATCAATCTGCTGGTCATTCGTGACGGGGATGTTCTGTTTACCATATTCGGATTTTCTGTTTACACCGGGGCAATTGCACAGACCCTGTATATCGTTATCCGTCTTGCCTTAATGATTATGATTACCACAATTCTGACTGCCACCACAAAGCCGCTGGAGCTGACGCTGGGAATCGAAGACCTGCTGAAGCCGTTTCAGGTCATTCATGTACCTGCTCATGAAATCGCCATGATGATTTCCATCGCACTGCGCTTTATTCCGACGCTGATTGAAGAAACACAGCGCATCATGAAGGCGCAGGCGTCCCGTGGTGTGGATATGGAGGAGGGAAGCCTGATGGAAAAGGTGAAGGCGATTCTTTCTCTGATTGTACCGCTGTTTGTATCTGCATTCCAGCGTGCTGAGGATCTGGCCTATGCCATGGAGGCAAGAGGCTATATCCCCAACCGTATGCGGACGCGCTATAAGCAGCTGAAGATGGAAGGCAGAGATTATGTTCTGCTTATTGCATCTGTTCTGGTTTTCACTGCAATGGTTGCTATGATGCTGTATGCCTAGATATAAGGTAACACTCAGTTATGACGGCACTGCCTACGGAGGCTGGCAGCGGCAGACGAATACGCATTCCATACAGCAGGAAATTGAAGCAGCCATGGAAAAAATCGAAGGCAACTTTATCCGTATTACGGCAAGTGGAAGAACAGATGCCCATGTGCATGCACTCGGACAGGTATTTCATTTTGATTCCGCTAAGGATCTGGCACCGGAGAACTGGAGGCGTGCTTTAAATTCCCTGCTTCCTCACGATATCCGGATACAGGATGTATGTCTTGTGGAGGATGACTTCCACGCACGCTTTCATGCGGTAAGCAAGCGCTATGATTATCTGATTACAACGGATGTGAACAATCCGTTTTATTATCATTATATGGGGAAGGATCGCAAGGTGCTGGATGTGAAACGTATGAGTGAATGTGCCAGAGTGTTTCTGGGAACCCATGATTTTACGAGCTTCACCAGCAGCAAGCTTGATCCGCGCAAATCAAAGGTCAAAACCATCACTCGTTTGGATATCGTACAGGAGGAGCATGCTGTCCGCCTTGTGTTCGAGGGGAACGGATTTTTGCGCTATATGGTGCGTATGATCGCACAGACCCTGATTGAAGCAGGCAAGCATCGTCTGGATGTTGCGGATGTCAAACAGATGCTGTATGGACAGGATAAGCATCTGTGCCGGTATAAGGCACAGGCGGAAGGACTTTATCTGGTCCACGTAACCTATGCGGATACGAAAAAAACAAAGGAATAAGTACAAAATGACTTGCTATCGGCAGGTCGTTTTTCTGTTTGCAGATGTTCTCAAAAATGCACATTTCCTTTTCATGCCTGCAAAATGTGGGTTAAGGAAAGCAAGCTGCTGTCTTCGCCTGTACCGAGGGCTTTTAAACAGCATATGATAAAAAAACAGGTATAAAAGCTTGGATATGGTTCATAACATAAAAGAGCAGTAAGCATATGACTTGAAAAAATAAAGCTGCTTGTATATGATAGTCAGGTACAACGAGGAGGGGTTTTATGAAAAACGTATTTCTAAGCCAGTTTCTGATGATCAGTGAGTGGAAAACCATTGTGTTTCTCATCGCCTATCTGCTGCTGGCTTTTGCAGTATATAAGCTTCCAAAGAAAAAATTCAGCTTTTCCAGCAAGGTGCTGATTGCGACTGTGCTCGGTCTTGCACTGGGACTTGCCATGCAGGCGGTATCCGGTTTTGCGGCAGACCCGATGAAGATTCCGTTTGTGAATGAAACGACACTGTGGTATTCGCTTATCGGTAACGGCTTCATTGATTTTATCCGTATGCTGGTAATTCCGCTTGTCATGGTTTCCATCATTCATGTTATCCTTCATATGGATGAGCGTGAAAATGTACGCAAGCTTGTAAAACGCAGTATTCTTACTACCATGGGTATGGTGGCCGTTGCCGCTGTTGTCGGTCTGACACTGGGAATCGTCTTTCAGCTTGGAGGCAGCGGAAGTGCCGCATCCATCACAAACGGAGAGATGAAGGAGGTCGTACCGGTTGTGACGACTCTGCGCAATCTGATACCTGCCAATCCTGTGGAAGCCATGGTCAACAGCAATGTTGTCGGACTGGTAATCTTCTCCGCATTTTTCGGGCTTGCGGCACGCCGTATGCAGAAAAAGTATCCCGATACCATCCAGGTGTTTTATGAGCTGATTGATGCTCTGCACAAGATTATCATCAGTATTGCCATGACGATTATTAAGGGAATGCCGTATGCAGTGCTGGCATTATTGGCAAATACGATTGCACAGCGCGGTCTGAACAGTATTCTGGAGGTTGGAAAGTTCATCGTGATTCTGTATATTGCATGTATCATACAGCTCATGATTCAACTGCTCGCTATTTCCTTTTTCAAGGTCAATCCGATCACATATTTGAAAAAAAGCTATTCTCTGTTACTGCTTGCCTTTACCTCCCGCAGCTCTCTGGGAGTTCTGCCGGCAACGATTGACACACTGACACAGAAGCTCGGGGTGTCACAGGGAACCGCAAGCTTTGTATCCAGCTTTGGAACAACGGCCGGTATGCAGGGCTGTGCAGGAGTTTTTCCGGCGCTCCTGATTGTCTATGTCGCAAATACCAGCGGTACACCGATTGATATCAGTTTGATCATCATGTCCATCATTGTCATTACCATCGGCTCCATTGGTATTGCCGGTATCCCAGGTACCAGTACCATGGCGGCCTCAGTCGGTTTGTCCGGTGTTGGCCTTGGAGCATCCTTTGCTTTCATAACACCAATTCTGGCAATCGATCCCATTATTGATATGATGCGTACCATGCTGAATGTATCCGGGTCACTGACCAATGCCATCATGGTTGACCGTCAGCTGGAGCTGATGGATATGGAGCTGTATCAGGATATGACGCGCAAGGAAGCAGAAAAGGTATAAAGTTGCGGGCATGGAATGAAATGAAATGTGCCTGCGTGCAACAGAAGAAACAGGGAACGGGCTTAGCCTGCACCTGTTTCTTTTTTGTAATACATATGGAAGAGGGCAGAGAATCTGAGCAGATTGTTTTTTGTCTATTGTCATGCAAGTGTTTCTCCGTTTCAGAGCATCTATTTCTTTGTGGAGGTCAGCTATTGGCAGCGGGTGCTTTGTATATTATAATGAGAATACGTACAGCTTGGGTAAATTTATGGAGAAAAGCAGGTGCAAAGCTGGTGGAAACGACAAGAACAGCGATATATCGATAGGAGAATACAGATGAAGAAAATAATACTGAATCAGGCATCACTGAAGCTTATCGCAATGGGTCTGATGCTTCTGGACCATATATATAAAATTTTCTGCTTTGATGTACGGGATTTTCTTCTTGTACATACCACGCTGACACAGGAAGCCATTCAATGGGGAATTCAGCTGATCGGTATGCTTGGCGCCGCCTCCTTCTGGATCTTTGCATTTTTCATAGCGGAGGGCTGCCATAGGACTCACAATCGCAGTGCCTATCTAATTCGATTGCTGATTATGGGGCTGATATCGGAAATTCCCTTTCAGTATATGATCTGCATTTTACTGGATGCTCCGCTCACTCTGCACTTCGCTTTAACGAACATTTTTTTCACCCTTTTTCTGGGAGCTGCAGCTATTATGGCCTATGATGCTTTCAGAAGCAGACAAACGCTTCAAAAGCTCTCCCTCCTACCATTGCCTCTTTGCATGCTTATCGCATATGTCCTGCAAACAGACTACGGTGCCCTTGGTGTTCTGGCGATTTTTGTCTGCTATTGCGGAAGTGATGAATATCGTCTGTATCGTCTGGGAGGGGTCATCCTGTTGGAAGCCTCTACTCTCCTTATACAGGGACAAAGCCTTCAGGCAGATGATCTGCTGTATGCTTTCCTGTATATCCTCTACGCTTCTTTGTCCCTGCCACTGTTATCCTGCTATAACGGTAAAAAAGGAGCCCTGCCAAAATGGTTATTCTATACCTTCTATCCCTTGCACATCACCATTCTGGTTGTATTGTATATCACTGCATGAAAAGACAAGAAAATCATACAGGAAGCTATCCTGCATGTACCGAGCTGTTTTCTATTATGTTAATAGCAGGGCTGTAATTTCCTCTTTATTTTATAGCTGCTCTTTTCATATCGGAAAGACTTTAATGAAAACTTCTATGAGTATCGTGAATGCTACAAAGGATATGAGTTTAAGAATTTGCTGCAAAGAACATATCAAATAGCATTCTTATAAAGCGTTGACGGCTAAACAATTCATCGAAAGCAGAAAGAAATGACGATATTGAAGCAGTATGATATAATGTACAGAATGATAAACCGGCATCAGTCGTTTATATGATAGGAGGCTGTTAACAATGAATATACAGCGCATTGCAAACCGGCATCTTGAAGATGTAACCAAATTGGTTACAAAGGTTTTTATGGAATTTGAAGCACCGGATTATACGGATGAGGGGATAAAAACGTTTTTTGATACTGCATTGCATAATCAGGAGTTTATGGACCAACTGGATATCTGGGGGGCATATATAAACAAAAAACTGACTGGTATAATTGCGACTAGAAACAACGGCAGTCATATAGCGCTGTTCTTTGTTGATGGTGAATATCATCGACAGGGAATCGGACGAAGGTTGTTTGAAGCAGCATTAAAAAATTCTTCTTCCAATGAGTTAACTGTAAATGCATCTCCTTATGCCATGGAAATTTATCACCATTTGGGCTTCAAAGACACAAAAACCGAACAAACTGTTATGGGGATACGCTTTATTCCAATGATATACAGAAGCAAAACAAGAGACTGCTAAACTCCGCCTTCAATTAACATAAGCTTTTATTATTTATGTTTTTTTTCATTGCAACTACGGGTTGACACATTTCCATGCTTGCATAGTGGCTATGCAACTGAATACTTGCTATAATCGCATCATGAAAGGAGTGCTGATCATGAAGTTAGCGGAAAGAATACAATATTTAAGAAAAATGAAAGGAATCTCACAAGAGGAGCTTGCTGAGAAAGCAGGTGTTTCCAGACAGGCTGTTTCCAAATGGGAGAGTGATCAGAGTACACCGGATGTAGAAAAAATAATTATAATGAGTGATTATTTTGGAGTTACAACAGATTATATCCTAAAGGGCATTCAGACGGTAGAGAGCAAAGAACAAAAAAGCAGGGAGCTTGCGAGTAAGGTACTTTATATCTCATCAGCAGCTTTTGTTGTAATAGGTCTGTTCTGTGCATTTGGAGGCTGGTATGCGCAACAGACAATGGAAGCTGTTTGGGGAGCAATGATCGTTCAAGTAGTAGGTGTTGCCGGATTTTTTATAGCAAGCATACTGTCCAGAGAAAAGGCTCCGATTTATATTGCGTGGATTCTTATCAATGGAATCGTTTTTATGCCTGTATCTATCATGACCGGATATATTGCAGACCTAGTTTTCAGGCAAGGGTGGATTTCTCCTTATCCAATAGGGATCGTTCATACCTTAGCATTTGCAGTTGTATACCTGTCCGTTTTGATTATGAGTTATTTCATTCTGAAGAAACGACAGGAAAATGCAGTTGATATTCAGAAATTTTATTGAATACCATCAATGACACGGGTCTGAGCGGATCAAGTGTCAGGCGATATTTTAAATCTTATAAAACAGAATATGCTTTTATTACTCAGGTGAGATTCTGGCACAGCTGGTGGCTACGAGTTGTTGTGGTATATGATTATCGTGATATACTCAAATAGAAAGCTATGGAGGGTTAAAAATGAAAACAATTGGCTTAATTGGTGGAATGAGTTGGGAAAGTACAATCCCGTATTATCAAATTATCAATGAAGGAGTTAAGGCGCAGCTTGGCGGACTGCATTCAGCAAAAATTATTCTTCACAGTGTGGAATTTGATGAAATTGAAAAATGCCAGTCAAGAGGTGACTGGAAGAAAAGCGGAGAAATATTAGGGAAAGCTGCTCAGGGATTAGAAGCTGCCGGTGCGGATTTTATTTTGATCTGTACAAATACTATGCATAAGGTTGCACCTCAAATCGCATCCATGATTCATATTCCCATCATCCATATTGCAGATGCGACAGCAGAGGAGCTTTTAAACCACAATATTCATAAAGTGGGATTGTTAGGCACAAAATATACGATGACTCAGGATTTCTATAAGCAAAAACTGGTAGAGAGAGGCATAGAGGTTATCGTTCCTGAAGCAACGGAGATTGAAGTGATCAATCATATCATTTTTCATGAACTCTGCGTTGGTCAAATAAAGGAGGACTCACGGAAAAAATTCCAGAGCATTATAGAGCGCATGAAGTCCAGAGGAGCTGAGGGTGTTATTCTTGGCTGTACGGAAATCGGACTTCTTATTCATCAATCAGATTCTTCCATCCCTGTATTCGATACAACGTGTATTCATGCAAAGCGTGCAGTAGAAATCGCATTAGGGGATGGAAGGATGGGAAATTGCTGAGACGATTGTTATGGATGTATGGAAAACACTATATAAGTAAGCAAGTGAGCAATATCCCCCCTGAAGAAGTAACCCTGTTATCTATGCTCACCATGTTGCCTGTGAACTTGAAGCAGGCAATGGGGATATTGATACCGGCTTTTGTATGGAAAGCTGCAGGGAGGCTTTTGTACTGAATATGTGCATAGACAGCGGAAGCTATAATCATACATTTGATTGCCTTTCGTGAAATGGCTCCATATGAAGGTGGAACCGGCAGGCTTGTTGAGGGCTTCTTTATCAGTTAAACGAAGAGAACGAACATATAAAAAAAATGGTTGATTTTAAGAAAAGGAAATTGATGTGTTCATAGGGCTGATGCCAAAATAGTGGGAAAGAATGATACATGAATGCAAACGCATAATGGCAGCTTTTCATTCATACAAAGGTAAGCTGCAGCGCAGTGACGTTGCATCGTTTCTTCATGCAGTAGTGCCATCTTTCTTGTATCGTATATGAGTAGGACACGGAAAATTATAAAAAAGAACACGGTCATTGCGTGCATACAGCATGATTTTCATTTTTCTGCCAAAGAAATCGTATTATGAACATACAGGAGCTGTTATTTACAAATTTATTAAATAGCAGCTCTTTTTGTTGTGTTTTTATGAACAAATTACATGAAAAACAGAAAATATAACAAAGAATTTACATAATTTATGAAATGTTAAGGGTTCGTAAAGAGGACGTTAACACTTAATGAAAGCTATTGTAATCTTTTTTCACTTTTCTATAATGGACACAAGCGAGCAAAATATCGCGATGAGGAGAGTAACGTATGCTGACACTGAATAATCTGAAGAAATCGTATGATCAGACATCGATTCTCAACGGAATCAGTCTATCGATAGAAACCGGGGAAATCGTTTCCATTCTGGGACCGAGCGGAAGCGGAAAAACAACCCTGCTGAATTGTATACTGGGCATTACAGAAATTGACAGCGGGAGTGTGGTATTCAACGGACAGGATGTCACCGGAGTATCCATGGAGGAGCGCGGCTTCAATATCGTATTTCAGGACTATGCCCTGTTTCCGAATCTGAACGCCTATGAAAATATCACCTATGGTCTGAAGAATAAGCCCGGTATTTCCACACAGCAGGAGGTGAATGAGCTGATTGAGCTACTGGGGCTTTCTCAGCATCTGGATAAGCACATCGACCAGCTGTCCGGTGGTCAGAAGCAGCGCGTGGCACTGGCCAGAACCATGGTCATGAAACCAAAAATTCTTTTGCTCGATGAACCGCTAAGTGCGCTGGATGGTGTTATCAAGGAAAGCATCAAGGAGAAGATCAAAACGATCGCCAAGGAATTTCACCTGACAACAATCATTGTCACACATGATCCGGAGGAGGCGCTGACCTTGTCCGACCGCGTGCTGATCATGAAGGATGGCAGCATTTCGCAGTATGCGAAGCCGAAGGATATCATCGAGCATCCGCAAAACAGCTTCGTGAAGGAATTCATCCTGAACCAGCTGGAAATCAAACGCAATAATATCTTTACGTTGTTTGGAGAAACCTATGCATAAAAAGCAGCTGGAGCTAAAGGGAATCTATGTGGTTCTGGCGGCTTTGTTTCTCGTATTTCTCTTTATGCCGGTCGCCATGCTGCTGTATAAATCCTTTGAAAGCGGAACCTCACTGACACTGCAGCATTACCGTGATTTGATCTTCAGCGGCAAGTTTGTGAACGCCTTTGGCAACAGCTTTACGGTATCCGGTATCAGTGCCCTGGTGACAACGCTGCTTGCCTTTCTAATGGCCTACACCATCAATTATACAAATGTATCCCAGCGGCTGAAAAAGGGAATCCGCAGTATTGCCACTCTGCCGATGCTCTTGCCTACGATCACCTATGGCTTTGCCATTATATATACATTTGGAAAGCAGGGACTGCTGAGTAAGCTGCTGCATGTGCAGCTGTTTGATATATATGGCTTCAACGGTCTTCTGATCGGTTATGTGATCTATACGCTGCCGATTGCCTTTTTGCTTGTGAACAATACGATGAAATTCATTGATAAGAAATTTATCATCGTTTCAAAAATCATGGGGGATTCCGGAGGGAAGCGCTTCTGGATGACCGCCCTGTCACCGATGATTCCAACCCTTGCGGCAGCCTTTCTTCAGGCATTCTTTCTGAGCTTTACCGACTTTGGTATCCCGGCGGCCGTTGGTGGCGAGTTTGCGGTTGTCGCAACCACGCTGTACAATGAAATGCTCGGCTCCATCCCGAACTTTAGCAACGGTGCGGTTGTCGCCATGATGATGCTGCTTCCTTCCATCATCAGTATCGTTCTTCTGAATTATCTGGAGCGCTATAATGTTCGCTACAATAAAATCAGCAGCATTGAGCTGCCGGAAAACAAGGGGCGTGATTTGTGGTGCGGCCTTGGCTCAGGTCTTATCCTATGCAGTATTCTGCTTGTATTTACGGTTATCATCCTGCTGCCGTTTGTAAAGGAATGGCCGTATGATATTAGCTTTTCCCTGCAGCATTTCACAGATACGCTGGCAAGCGCCAATTTATTGTCGGTTTACCGCAATTCACTGATTGTATCCCTGGGCACAGCGGCTTGTGGTACCATGGTTGCGTATGGCTCTGCTCTTGTGACCACACGCAGCACGCTTCCTGTACTGTGCAGAAAAAGTACTGATGCCATCAGCAGTATAGCTAATACCATACCGGGAATGGTCATCGGTATTGCCTTCCTGTTCGCATTTAGCGGCACACCGCTGCAGAGCACCTTCTGGATCATTATTCTCTGTAATATGATTCATTTCTTCTCCACACCGTATGTGATGGCGAAGAACACACTGGGAAAGCTGAATACCTCCTATGAAACAACGGCAATGCTGATGGGGGACAGCTGGTTCAAAACAATTCGACGAGTGGTCGTTCCCAATTCCAAAAGCACGATACTGGAGATGTTCAGCTATTATTTTATCAATTCCATGGTGACGATTTCTGCCCTGATTTTCATTGTCGGCGCAAAAACAGCAGTGCTGACAACCAAGATCAAGGAGCTGCAGCATTTTGCGAAATTTGATCAGATTTTCGTTCTGTCTCTATTGATCCTTCTGACCAATCTGCTGGTAAAGGGAATCATTCTCTTCGTTACACAGAAGAAGGAGGAGAAGAAAGCAAGAAGTGTCCGTGTGAAGAAATATGCACTTGGCATTCTTGCCGGCGGTGTTGTGCTGTTTACCTTCGTATTCGGACAGGGAAAGGAGCCTGTAGTAATTTACTCCAATGCGGATGAGGAAGCACTGGTAGCGATACAGCATGCACTGGATGAAAACGGCTTTCAGGATCAATATGTTCTGCAATCGTTTGGAACAAGCGAGCTTGGTGGAAAAATCATGGCGGAGGGTAAGAATCTGGAAGCGGATATCATTACGATGAGCTCCTATTATATTGACAGTGCCCAACAAAAAAATGACATGTTTGATAAGCTGACCTTCCCGACGCCGACACTGAAAACCTATTCCGATTACGATACTCCGCTGACGGCATTGGAGGGAGCGATGATTGTGAATACGAGTGTACTGAAGGAAAAGCAGCTGCCGGTGCCGTCCTCTCTGAAGGAGCTTGCAAATCCGAAATATAAGGGACTGATCTCAATACCGGATATCAAGGCAAGCAGTACCGGCTGGCTGCTCGTACAGGCATTGCTGGATACCTATGGAGAAGAAGATGGGAAAGAAATTCTAACTGCAATCCTCGACAATGTCGGTCCGCATCTGGAATCCAGCGGCTCAGGTCCTTTGAAAAAGGTGCGCTCCGGGGAGGTCGGCATTGCCTTCGGACTGCGGCATCAGGCACTTGCGGATAAGGAAAAGGGGCTTCCCATCGACTGTATTGACCCGATTGAAGGCAATTATTCCCTTACGGAAAGCATTGCCGTTGTAAAAAAGGAAAATGTGAATAAGACGGCAATGGCAATGGCACGCTGCATTATGGAAAATGGGAGAAGAGATATTCTGTATACCTATCCAACTGCACTTTATGAAGGTGAACAGGTGGAGAAAAAATATGCAAGCAAATATCCGCGAGTATTTAAGAGAGCATTGAGTGTAGAGCTTTTAGAAGAGCATCAGGCGTTCTTTGAAGGCTGTAGAAAATAAGGAGAGAAGACAAATGAAAACATACAAGCTGTTAACACCGGGACCACTTACGACAACAGACAGTGTAAAGCAGGAAATGCTGTTTGATCACTGTACATGGGATGAGGATTATAAGCAGATTACGCAGCGAATCCGAAGAGAGCTGCTGCAGCTGGCACATGTCGATGAGACTGCATATACAACTGTACTGATGCAGGGCTCCGGAACCTTCGGGGTGGAAAGTGTGATTTCCAGCGTGATTCCTGACGATGGCTGTCTGCTGCTGCTCAGCAATGGTGCCTATGGGGAACGAATCGCCGCAATGTGTCGCTATCATCACATTAGCTGCGTTCATATTGCACAGGATTATGATAAAATACCGGATCGAATGAAAGCAGAGGAAGCACTGAAGCAGCACCCGGAAATTACGCATATTGCAATGATTCACAGCGAAACGACAACCGGCATTCTCAATGATATTCAATCCATTGGTGAGCTGGCTAAGACGTATCATAAGGTCTTTATCGTGGATGCGATGTCAAGCTTTGCCGGCGTGGATATTCCGATGCATGACTGGCATATTGATTTTCTGGTAAGCTCGGCCAATAAGTGTATTCAGGGTGTTCCGGGCTTCTCCTTTATCATCGCAAGAAGAGAGCTTTTGATCGCTTCCAGAGGCTGTGCCCGCAGTCTGTCCTTGGACCTGTACGATCAGTGGGCAGGCATGGAGAAGGATGGAAAATGGCGCTATACCTCTCCTACGCATGTTGTTCTGGCATTTGCCAAGGCAATGGAGGAGCTGCAAAAGGAAGGCGGTATTCCTGCAAGAAGTAAACGCTATGCACATAACCGTGATGTTTTGATTGAGGAATTCGGTAAGCTTGGCTTCCTTCCTTATGTGGAAAAGGCGGTACAGGGTCCAATCATCACAACCTTCCTGTATCCGGATACAGATTTTGATTTCGCACAGATGTATCGCTTTATCAAGGAGCGAGGCTATGCAATTTATCCGGGAAAGCTGACGGATAAGGATACCTTCCGCATTGGAACGATCGGTGAGATTTATGAGGAGGATATCCTGCGGCTGGCACAGATTATGAAAGAGTATATGGAAAGCAGAGGAAACTGATATGAAAATAGAGGGAATTATATTTGACTGGGCAGGAACGACGGTAGATTACGGCTGTTTTGCGCCGGTACAGGCATTTGCGGAGGTATTTCATGCGTTTGGCATGGAGGTTACGATGGAGGAAACGAGAAAGCCGATGGGGATGCTGAAGCGTGATCACATCAAGACCATGCTGGAAATGCCGAGAATTAAGAGATTGTGGAAAAGTGCACACGGCCGTGCAGTAACGGAAGCGGATATCGATGCAATGCATGATACCTTTACGGAAAAGCTGATGAGCATACTGGATCAGTTTGCCGATCCGAAGCCGTATGTCGTGGAAACGATCGCAAGGCTGCGGGCTATGGGACTGGCAATCGGTTCTACTACTGGGTATACAGATCAGATGATGGCGGTCGTAACGCGTGTCGCAAAGGAAAAGGGATATGCTCCGGATTTCTGGATTTCACCGAACAGCGTGGATAACTATGGAAGACCGTATCCGTATATGATTTTTGAGAACCTGAAGCAGCTGCATATCCGTGATGTACACGCAGCCGTTAAGGTAGGGGATACGATCTCCGATATTAAGGAAGGCGTTGCGGCAGGTGTTATCTCTGTCGGTATTCTGGAGGGAAGCTCTCTGATGGGGCTGATGCAAACGGAATACGAAGCACTCAGCACACAGGAAAAGGAAGCACTGTGTGCACGCCTGCGAAAGGAGTATATACAGGCAGGTGCCGATTATGTAGTGCAGGATATACGTGAATTGCCTGCATTGATCCAAGAGCTGAACGATAAATAGACCCGCTATGGCGGGTTTTTCTATAGAGTGTGTGAAAATAAGACATACATTCTAATAAAATTGATGATATTTTCGATAACTAAAACGTAGAGCAGGAAAAGAAAAACAATAGAAATCGTTGAAAAGAAAGAGTAACTACTGAAAATTTAGATATACAAATGCTGTCAAATGAAGTTTTCAATAATACTTCTCCGGTAACTGGATGGATGCAGCGGAAGAAAAACCGTATTTGTTTGTCATGATGTCTCTGGCATGCTGAAATATGTGGTAATAGCTATCAGCAATTCGATTAGCAAATTCTATGTAGTCTCCTGTATGCAACTCATGTACTGCTAAGCGCAGTCCTTTATTAACTGTCTGCAATACCTGCTTTTTATGATCGTAATAAGCAATATAATGCCCCCATTCTGTGAGGCGAAAGGCCTCTTCCAGTATGCTTTTCAGGGGTTGTGCATCCGTATGGTATAAAATAGCTTCAAATATATCTATAATACAGATAGAATCCGGAAGATAGAGCTTTTCCTCTAAACTCTTCAGCTCCCTTTTCTTGAATTTTGCGGCAGCATTCACCGTTGCAGGGTGAATGATCAATGCCAGTAATTGCAAAGCATGCAAGTACCGCAATGCCTCCTCTGTTCGTCCCGGATTGGGAAGCATCTGCCTTACACGGGTATCATCCGGGTTTATAATCATTGTACCTTTTCCGTTTATCGTTCTGACAAAGCCTCGTTGTGAAAGCTCTGTCAGAGCTTTTCGTATTGTGGAAACAGAAACATTATAGATTGCAGCCAATTGCTTTTCACTGGGGAGAAAAGTGCCACGCGGATAATCACCGCGGCCTATTTTGCGGTTCAGATCACTAACGATGCGAGTATAGAAATAATCCTTGCCACGCGTTGGTCTCCATGAAAAAGCAGCAGGGCTCTGCAGGGGATAAGTCTCCAATGTATCTGCCAGATGCTGCAGGGTTTCTTGAACAGCATATACAAATTTGTGAAGAAGATGAGTCAGCTGAGTATACATAACATGTGTATCCTTTTCTTTCAGGATACTGATAAGATTTGCTGTTATGGGGATGGAATCCTTTCGTAAGACTTTCAGAAAAAAGGTACTGTTTTCTGTGAAAAAGCTTAAATGAGAATGTAGTTCAAAGACAGAATAAAGGTTCCCCAGCAAGGGACTTCCTCCAATTGTCAGAATTTCTTTTAACAGATTTGATACAGGACGCCACCCTCCGGCGGAAATTCCCATACGGGAGACCTTCATAGCTTTTTTGTAATGATACAGAATTTCCAGATTACAGTGCTTTGCTGCAAAGCTTAACAAGGAGGGAAGTATCAAGGCAAATGTCTGATATAACTGTAGAATGTTATCACGACTTCGCAAAATGTCAATACCTTCATTCTCCTGCTGTATTACGGCTTCTCGCGGTAATACGATGGGAGCGATGCGAGGTTTTATCTCAATATATCCCTCCTTTTGCAGTGCTTCAAAGACGCGATTGATGGTATAACGGCTCACATTAAATTGATGACAGAGTATTCTTGAGGAGGGCATATAATCGCCGGGTGGTATTTGGTTTGTAAGGATGCGCTGCTTTACTTCATGATAGACAAATGAGAATTTCGTTTCTTGTGCTTCCATACCCATATCCTTTCCGGTTTTTTTCCATTATTATAGTATGCGACCTTCTGTTTGTCAGTATGCATATGCGAAGCTATTTGTTCACCTTACCAATTTTGTATAAAGCGTATGGGTATACCTTACCAATCGGGATGTTGTCAGGGTGTTCAACTAAAATTATAATAAAATCGTGAAATATACCTTGTTATGAAAGCGATGGATGCATGTGAATAAACAAAAAATTCTTATAGCAGATGATTCAGAAATAAACAGAGCTCTTCTGATTGAAATCCTTGAGAATCAGTATGACATTGTAGAAGCGGAAAATGGAGTGGAGGCGATAGCTCTTCTTTCTCGCTACAAAACGGAATTTTCACTCTTATTACTGGATATCATGATGCCGAAAATGGATGGTTTCGAAGTTTTGGCTTTTATAAAAAAAAAGAAGCTGGAATGCCAGCCTTGCGGTTATTATGATCTCTGCGGACAATTCTCCTGCGAATATAAAACAGGCATATGACTTCGGGGCATTTGATTATATAAGCCGGCCATTTGACCCTGCGATTGTCCAGCATCGAATAGCGAATACAATGCTGTTATATGCACGGCAGCATTACCTCGAAGAAATAATCGCACAGCAATATCAAAGTCAAGAAAAAAATAATAAGCTGATGATTTCTATCCTATCCCACATTGTAGAATTTCGTAATGGTGAAAGCGGCTCGCATATCCGGCATGTTCATACGATAACAAGGCTTTTGTTGGAAACCCTTGTTCACCAAAGCACTCCGTATATGCTGACAGATACCGATATAGACATCATCAGCACAGCTTCAGCACTTCATGATATAGGGAAAATCGCGATACCCGATGCAATTTTAAATAAGCCGGAACAATTAACAGCTGAGGAGTTTCGGGTAATGAAGACGCATACAGAGATCGGTGCTGAAATGCTGATGGAATTACCAGCGGAACAGCGGGAATCCGAGCTTGTCAAGGTAGCCATTGAAATTTGCCGCTGGCACCATGAGCGATATGATGGAAGCGGCTATCCGGATGGGCTGAAGGGAGAAGAGATACCGATCGCAGCGCAGGTGGTAGCACTGGCAGATGTATATGATGCACTAACCAGTGAAAGGTGCTATAAAAAGGCATATTCACATACAAAGGCATTGCACATGATTGTAAATGGAGAATGCGGTGTGTTTAATCCAACGCTTATACAAGGTCTGATAGACATAAGTAATACACTTGCATCAAATCTCACCTATAATCAACCGGATTCCTATAATGTGCAGGGTGCTGTAAAAATATAATGCATGGAAATCCTGCAGTGGTGTTTTGGATTTCGTATGACCTCACTAGCACCTGGAAATTAGATGCAACGTATAGAACATAAGAAAGGATACTGGGATGAAACATAAAAATTTGAAACTCACATCATTCACCGCTCTGGGAGAGGATGTCATACAGGTGGAAAATGAATTGCGGGAATATGCAAAAAACGGAATACAGCTATCCATTCAGGGGATGGTCATTGATGCAGCTGTACTTTCTTCCTTTTATGAATATATTATAGATTTGAACCGCAAGAAGATGAAGGAAAGTCAGCATAGAGGCATCCAGAAGGCTTTGCAAAGAAAATTAGAGGGAAAAGGAAATTATGGACGGCCATCAATTGATTTGCCGAATGACTTTGAGGTACAAATAAGAAAACGTTTAGTTGACAGGGAGGCATTAAGTGAATACCAAAAAGAACTGAACATCAAGAGGTCTACCTTTTATCGGCATGCAAATCTTATCAAGCATGCAATCCTAATGGAGGAGGCGGAACAGAATATTCAAAAGAAATAATGGGAAGACATGTCGTATGTACTTAACAGAATAAGGTGACACCTTCTATTCCATCCTTTTATATCATCGATTGATTTTGCTATTTGCCTTTAAAATGATCTGCGGATAGCGCGGAGACTTCAAGAAATATTATATTTTAGAAGTTGAGCAGATTATGGAAAAGCGATTTAGTTGAGAATTTGAAATTTTATATAAGTAACGAAGCTTATTATATTATCAGGTTATTATTAGGTTTTAGAAAGTGAGTGATTGATCATGAGAGGTCTGAAGAAGATACGAGGGAGAAATCTTGTATGTGCAATCCTCTGTATGGGGATTACTGTTACAAATATAGCGGGGGTTCTGGCTGAGGAGTACAAGGAAGAGGACTCTTTTCTCTCTGAGGAGAAGATACCCGAGTCAAATGCAAACAAGCAACAAGCTGCGGATAAGCTGAACGAGACATCGCAAACGGAGGATGCATCAACTGAAGCACCAGAGCATAAAGCTGACAATGTGTTATCCGAGATGCCGAAAAAGACTTTGGCAAAAGAAAATCCGGGAATGCAGATTACGACGGCAGTAATTAAAGATGATGCAGGTACGGAACAATCCTTGTTAGAAGGAAATGGCCTCTTTACCATTGATTATACGAAGTCGGTAACACTGCATGTCAAGGTTCAAAGCACACTGAATTTAAAGAATAAAAGGGTGAAAATAAACGTTCCGGACGGTCTGATTGTCGTAGAGTATCCAAAACCAAATGCCATGACAGGCCTGGTAGCAAGTGTATCACCAGAAAATATCGAAGAGTTGAATAGTGATAACACCTATGGAAGCTATCGCCCTAAATCCGGTACGATTACCTATTCACTTCGTGATACAGCAGAATATAGCAGCTTCAATATCATTTTGGCACCGGATACCACACTTTGGAATAAGAAACTTGGCTCAACGATGAAAAATCCATTGGAAGTCAGCGTTTATTCCGTACAAGGGGATGAACAAAGAGAGTATCAGAAGGTTTCCGGAAAAGCTGTAATCACAGGTGACAAGCTTACTTCTGGCCCTGTTATGACCTCTTGGGATTCAAAGAGAATAGTTCCTGCAGCAGCAAATACACCTTTTAAAATGCAGCAGATTCGTTTTCGCCCGGACAGAACCCGCTACAGCATGGGGATGTTCTTTCAAAAACTGGAGGTTACTATCGCGCTGCCGTACAATAGTACAAAGGGCACCTATGCGGAGTATGTGCGGACAGATTTTGATACAAAGGAATATGGCGATAACTGGATGGATCCTGTTCATCACAAGGATGAGCAGAAATTTCAATTTAATGAGAAAATCGACAATATCAATCATACTGTTACTTTGATCTGGGAAAACATGTATATTCCCCGGGATGATTATTTCACGCCTTATTTTCGTTGGAAGGATGGAGAGCCTTGTGATGCTGGAGATAAAATTGAGTGGAGAAATTCGAATATTCAACTTATAAAGGCGGACGGAACAGGGACAGTTAATCGTACAGCTGTGGGTGGAACGATTACCTATGCAGACGGTCTTTATGAAACGACTGCGAATACTGTCAATATATTAAACAACGATTTTAATAAGGAAAATTTGGATCAATTCAAGGCCGGAAACGCGAGTGATATAAGGATGCAGGGAGCAAGCTCAGGCGCTGGTACCTCTGGGAAATCTGGTATTGTCAGCGTCTATGATTCAGCGCCGGATATGGTCTATTTCCTCGGGCAGTTTCTTGTGTCTAACCAAGGGACAATGGAGAGTGAACCACAGACTGTGGAATTTATTTATCAGGACTCGGATGAACTTGGAGTAATTGCGCAGCGAATTCCTGCTACCAGTGGGAATCAGATTGAGGTTTGGTATACGACGAACAAGACGTCAGAAACGAAATACTCCCATGCACTTACAAGTAGTAACGGCTTTGCTTTGTTCACTGCTGAAATGGCAGGGCTCAAGAAGGACGAGTATTTCACCAATATACGCGCAAATGTCGGTGTTTATGATGCTAACTATATGGGCTATGTCGAGTCTCGAACAGCAGATCCGTCTTCAGCTTGTGCAGGAACATTGGGAAAGCTTAAAAAAGCCATGGAACCTAAAAATATCCCATCGTTTGCGACTATGAAAATGTATGATACGCAAACCCGTGATGAAACTGTTCTTCCAGCTACCTTCGACGCAAAATTTGTTTCAGCCAATGAGAGCAATCAGGTGTCTCTTGCGCTGATAAATACAATAGAGAATGGCAAAAAAATTCCGGTATTGGATATACATTCCACGACTGCCGGAGAGACAGTTCAATTCAACGGTGTTATCGCCTCCACGGCGTATCCGTACTCAATTCATAGGCTGGTAATGGATACGGAAATCTATATCCGGTTACCAAAATCCATTAAGATAGAGAATTTGAAGCTAACCAGATTGGAAGGAAGTACGGCTGATCGCGTCCTGTTAGGGGATGGTACGCCAGAGACTGGAAAGGTAAAAAGCGCTCCATTGCAGGAAAAGACGGATTATACTATTCTTGATAGTGAATGCGCGAATGATTACAGAATGTACAAAATTTCATTTGAGAGTGGCAAGGCTCCGGTCGGCTGGTTTACGCAGAATCTGGGACAGTATCAGATTGGTCTGTCTTTCGATATGAAAATTGATAAGGTTGCGGATGCCATGGCCCTGGATATGCGGAACTGTGTGCGAATAAAAAGTGCATCTCTGGCATCTGATAATGCCGGTGGTACGCAGAGTGAATATATACAGTCAGATACCGATGATTGGGATGGCGATGCGGATACAACAGAGAAATTTTGTACCTTTAATAAAAATGCTGATGATACAAAGTTATCAATCGTAGCGGCGCGTCTTGGTCTGAGCTTTGGCTTTGGCGCAAAGCTGTCTGAGGGTGATTCTGCTGATATCAGCGATGAAGGATATGCCAATTATGAGATAGATAAGAAAATTGAGTTTTTAAAAGAAGATACTCATAGCATTGATTTTCGGTTTACTGCCAAAAACGAAACCGGCAGACCATTTGGTGAGGAAGACGCAAAAGCCTTTTATTATTATATTCCAGTACCCAAGAAGGGAGACAACTGGGATACCCATATTCAGGACAAGCCGTTTGAATTTAATATGAAAATGAGTGGACCTGCAACGATGATAGGAAGCTCTCAAAGTGATTTGCAGGTGCAGTATAGTACAACAGTTGATTCCAAAGCAACGATAGGTGATCCGCTCTATTATAATAATAAAGATAATTATGTAGATGCAGATAAAATATCGGATTGGTCTACAGTAAAAATGCTTCGTATCAGCGCGAAGGATACGGTCACAGAAATACCAAATAATGCAGAAATAAAAATCTATCTGCATTATGAAGCAGAAAAGGCAACATCAGCTTTGGTGGGTAGTGTTGTTAATTTCGGGCCTTGCGGGTATACGCCGTATACAGTAGGTAATGAAGAAAACGGTGGACATATGCCTTTGCCGCATATACAAGCGGAGTTCCAGACAGGAATCATTGAAGGAAAGATCTTTGTAGACAGGAATTTCAATGGCGTTTATGATGAGGATACGGACGAGCTGTACAAAGGTGATGTAAAGATAGAAGCGCCTCATCAGAATGCAGTGGGAAGTGACGATACAGAAAGTCATGAAACAACTGCGAAGAACGGAACTTTTAAATTTACCGGACGCCGAGCTGATACTTACCATGTGAAAATTACAAACCCCGGTAATACTGATATAAATAGCGCATATCCTTTGAAGTTCTCGTTGCCGGAAGATGGGATATTTAAAGAAGACGGCAACAACAATAGTGCTACCGGCACCATTGTTGTTAACTGTGACGAGGAAAATCTCAAAAAGAATACGAATTTATCAATTGGACTTCAAGCGCCTCACACGATTACTTTCAAAGCAGAAAATGCTACAATCAGTAAGGCAAGTATAAAGGTATGGCACAAAAATACGGTTGGAACGATTCCAACTGTTAAAGAAGCAGATGGCTGGCGTTTTGATGGTCAATGGTCTGATGCCGATAATAAAGTATATAGTACCGAGGAGCTCAAAGAATTGTCGATCGTGAAGGATAGGGTGTTTACCGCTCAGATAAACAAGCTTTACACCGTACGTTATGATGGTAATGGTGGCACTGGCGATGTGCCGGGATCCTCTGCGCACATTGCCAATGAATCTGTTTCAATAGCGGCAAAGCCGGACAATTTGAAAAGAGAAGGAGCAATCTTTGCCGGTTGGAGTAAGGAAAAAATATCCTCACCGTTATCAGCGGATGCTTCACAAGAGGTCATTAACAAAATTATTATTGATGATGAGCTTTCGATGCCGGAAAAGGACCTTACGCTTTATGCGGTATGGGCAATCGATGGAAATGGTAATGGAAATCCTGACTATAATGATGATGCTGTACACGTTCGATACCATGACGCTGCTTCTGATCGTAAAGATGTGATTTGTCCTCATTATCATGTAGCAGGTGAGAAAGTACAGCTATCCTCAACTGCTAAGGATATTGCTGGTAAGCAGATAGAGCATGATGAATTAGGGAGCACGGAGGGGATATCTGGACGCTTTACCTTTGAAAACGGGAATCATATTTTTGTGGGATGGAGTATTAAACCGACTCTTGATACGATTATTACAAATTCAAGGGAATATGAAACGCTGAAAGACAGCATACAGACAGAAGTAACGATGCTGGAAACGGATGCTGCAGATCCAGATGGAAATACCAATGTTTATGCCGTGTGGGCTGCTGATAGCAACAATAATGGAATAGCAGACTATCTGGAGGAACATCAGCTTGTATATGATGCCAATGTCATCGAAGGTAACGTTGAAAATATGCCTACCAATGACAACAAGATTTATTTGCCGGGTAATAAGGCTTCACTGAGCGAAACAGTGCCAAGTCACAGTGAGGTGAATGGCAAAAAGGTAGTATTCCTCGGCTGGACAACAACACAGAGTCCTCATATCTGCGAACGGAATCATACACCTATAAAAACAGTTAAAAAAATTACCTTTGGTAATGAAAACGTTACGGTTTATGCAGCCTGGGGCTATGATGAGAATGGCAACGGTACTGCTGATGTACTGGAGACATATTCTTTAAAGTATGATTTAAATGGTGGCAATGGAACTACACCGGCAGAGAAAAACGGCATCAAACACGGTGAGAGTATTGCTATAACAGATGAGAAGGGCTTTACACGTAATGCGAGAGAAATTTTTGTCGGCTGGAGTCGCCAGCCATACAGCGCAGCTTTTACTGCAGAACAAAAGGCCGACATAGAAAAAATATTGATTAGCGGAAACACTATCGTCATGGGTACTGAAAATGTAACACTTTATGCAGTTTGGGCAGAAGATCGCAATGGAAATAACCAGGCAGATTATACGGAGACACTCTCACAGCTGTTATATTCAGAAAATGCTCTTAACGATGGAATCGTTCAGAACATGCCGAAGGATATTAACAAATATTTGCCGAAAGAGAAGGCGATACTATCAAATGAAAAGCCAATGCATAGTAAGGTAGATGGAAAGGCTGTTGTTTTCATTGGCTGGACAACAAAGAAAAACAATAAAATCTATCAATGGAATGATTGTGAATTGGAAACAATCACGGAGATTTTATTTGGAAAAGAAAATATAACAGTTTATGCAGCCTGGGGATTCGATGAAGATGGTAATGGAACGGCCGATGCTCTGGAGGACTGGGGAGTCATTTCCTATGATTTGGCCGGTGGCATATCTCCGGATGGCATTGAGAAATATGATGAGGAAGTTATTAAAATTGGGAAAACGCATATGGTTAAGACAGCTCCGATGAAAGACGGGTATAAATTCATTGGTTGGAAGTATAAAGATAAAGTGTATCAACCAGGTGACAGCATAGAGGTGAAGGCTCAGACAGCTTCTATGAAGCTGATTGCCGAATGGAAAGGTGGTAATCTGACAATATCTAAGCTTGTAGATGGAACTAAGGGAGATACGAAAAAGGATTTCCATTTTCGAGTATACCTTCAGGATACAAAAATTAACGGATTGTTCGGTGATATAAGCTTCAAGAGTGGTGTGTCAGACGAATTTACTCTGAAGCATGGGGAACGTAAGTCTGCCATAAATCTTCCGTTAGGAACAGCGTATGAAGTCGTTGAGGTTGAAAGTAATCAGGATGGTTATATCACAACCTCAAAAGGTGCGAAAGGCAAGATTACAACGAATGCTTCTACAGTGGAGTTCCTTAATACGAAGAACAGTACGCCAACAGAGCCTGAGGTTAAAACCGGAAGTCTGATGATTTCCAATACAGTAGCCGGAAATGAAGAAGAACAGAAAAAGGACTTTACATTTACCGTGACTCTGAGTGATAAGAGAATTACGGGTGTTTATGGAGACATGAGATTTAAGCAGGGTGTAGCGAACATTGTTTTGAAGCATGAAGAGAGTATTGCTGCTAAAGGTCTTCCTTCCGGAATTCGCTATACAGTAGAGGATACCGATAACAACAAAGCCTACAAGGTGGAAAAATCGGGAGAAACTGGAATCATTAAGGAGGGAGAAATAGCTTTTGCCAAGTTTTTGTATTACAGAAAGGATAGTGTTGATATCGATGAGGGGGTAAAGGATAATGTAACTAGTCCTTCCTGGTATAATGAAAAGGAGAATGAATTGGAGTCTTCAGTGAATGTGAACACACCAGGGACAAAAGAAGTACCGGAAACCGGAGATAAATCTAACAGATCGCTTTGGGTGTTACTCTTAGTAGCTTCTGGTATAGTGATTTCTATTTTAACAGCCTCAAAAATAAGAAAAGGAACACACTGTAAATAAATAATGGCGAGCTTGATGCGTTAGCGTCTGCTCGCCGCTTTTATTCTGTAAATGGTTATTAGGGAGATACTGTAATCATGAAGTAGTCTTACTTAAAATGATATTAAGTGACTATTTGTATAAAGCTATACTTCATAATGCTTTCGAGTGTTTTCTAAAACATTCTGATTTGGACAGAATGTGAAGAAATCGCAAGTTGTTTCTTATGCTGTATAAGGAATAGAAAAAAACCCTGAACAACAGGGCTTCTATAATATTCTGGCGCACCCGACAGGGATCGAACCTGCAACCGTCAGAATCGGAATCTGATACTCTATCCAATTGAGCTACGGGCACATCATTTGCAGGGTTTATTATATCATAAAATTGAGGTAACGGCTACTTAAAATTTCTATTTTGATATCATTTTGACATCATCATAGGAATACTCACGATCTGTCTTAGCGGTGTTGAAAAGCTGCATTCTCATAATGTCATACTTTTTGTTTATAGCTTATGGTACTCCATAGTGAATAGATTTAGACAACTGAAGGAAAAGTGAAATCGATAAAGATGGTAAAGCATTGCAAAATTTTATGCAGGAAAAGACCATTTACCTGTTCTGCTTTGATTTTCAGGTATTTTGGAATGTCGCTTTTCATCAGCATGCTTAACAAAAAAATAATTGTTATATCCGTCACAATGTGATATAAACAGTAAAATCTATTATGATTATTTCTTATCAAATTTTAATTTCTCAATGAAATGATTGCTATACATATTCCAATACGTCTTATACACAAAATCCTCATTACCATCAAAATTGAGCTGATACATTCTGAATATTACAGGAAAATCCTTTGGCTGCCATTGTTCTTCATAGGAATAACGATAGGTCATCCCTACCCTTCGCATAACATTCCCACTTCTCGGGTTGTTTTTATCGTGCGTTGCCGTAATATAAGGCAAACCATCTGTTTTCACTTGTTCTATGACTGCTTTCCCTGCTTCTGTAACAATTCCCCTATGCCAAAACTCCTGCCGAAGTCCATAACCAAAGTCATGATGTTTTTCCATATCAACATTGACATAGCCTATAGGAAAATTATCTTCTTTTAAACAGATTGCATACGCATATGCCTGCGGCTGTACGTATTTCAAAGCATATCTTTCTTCATAAAATTTCCTTGTTTCCTCTAAATTTTTCAAAGGATACCATGGTAAGAATTTATTAACTTCCTCATCTTTCAAAATGAGGAAAAGAGCTTTCATATCCTTTTCTGTGAATCTTCGTAAAATCAAACGTTTTGTTACCAATGCAGGTGTATTCACGTTATCAACCTCCATAATTCCTTGTTTTAAGTTCAATAAACTGAAATTTGTAAATCAAACAATATTCTCACCCAGAATTATTTTGGGCATTGTGATCAAACACCTATTCCAACGCTTATAGAACTTTTCCAAACCCAGTTTTCCAACTCTTGCATGAACTTCTTCATTTTCCATCACCCAATACAAGACATATGTTACCTTACCTACATTTCTTGTAAGACGAACAGGTAATTCTCCCTCTTTAACTGCATTGAAATCTTTTTGTCTGTGAGTACGTTTTATATAATGTACATCAATAACACCATCTTGCTCCAAGTAAAATTCCGCCACTTCCCTCATCAGTTCTTCAATTTCATCTAACTTGGTCAGCTTTGCCTCATATATGCATACTTCATTAAACATAAAATACCTCCTCCAATCGTGATTTATCTTTATAGCCATTGAATAAAAACTAATTTATGCACTTCTATTTATCTTTTATACGATCATGAAATTGCTTTAAATCACGTTTGACTTCATCCGGAAGTTTATCATAATCGACATTATCAATTGCACCTTGCAGTGCATATAGATGAACTAAGCATACGTTTGGATACTGTTCTTTTAATTGAGAAAACACTTCTTTACTACCTAGTCTAATTAAATCTTCTGATGACCTGACACCGATTGAGAAAAGCTTTCTTTTCATTTCTTTTCCAATGTTTAACATATTATCTAAACTTTCCATATAATAACTCCTAACTTTGATTTACCTATGCATCCATTTTACCATAATAATGAACGTAAAAAATAAAATATATTGAAAAACATTTTGTCTCATCAAGCTTATCCTATATTTTAAAAGTATCAGCTTCAGAAGTATGCGAAGCATCACAGTTGGCAAGCTAACTCCGATTACAGCCATAATAGAAGCAGCTTCTGAATAAAACGCTGTCTAATCTTAACTATATGGAAGACAATTCAGCTTTTCTCGTGTACAATTAAGGAAAGAAGGAGTGCGAGCCTAAGCAATCGGCATGCAAATGTACAATAGAATGATGAAGAAAATCGGATGCTGTATACTGATGCTGCTATGCTGTGCATGCAGCGCTGAGCCTGACAGGGATGTCGAGGAATTTCAGAAGGACAAGGATACTGTAGCACAGCTGGATACAGCCTTAAAAAAACTGGAAGCCGCAGATAGCTTTCATTTGAAGCAGGAGAATGAAAAGGGTCAGCTTGTAGATCTTAGTATTCGTAAATCCAGCAGCACGGAGGATACTACAGCCAAGCCAAACGATGTATATGCCCCTTATGAATTCAGCGGCACCTATACGGATGAAAAGGGAGCTTCTTTCCATATCGAACAGACAAAGCAGTCAGGGCTTATGGCACAGGTGAACATAGCGGATACCGGTCTGCTGCCTCAGGGCTTCAACACCATACGCTGGGACAAACAGACCTTTGAACAAACCCTGGAGAATGCTGCACTTGAGGACTATGTGCGTATCTGCGAAACGGATGATGATCAATTGCATACCTGTAAGGTTGGCGAGCTTACGGTTATCTTCAAAACGGATGCAGATGGATATCTCATCTATCATAAAAGCAGCAGAGATCAAGTTATGCGAATATATACGAATATACATAAAGAAGAGGTACACTTCATGAATAAAATCTGATCTGTGTGTCATAAAGAAGCGCTATGATTACAGATCGGGCGAAGAGCCGTAAACATGCGGGAACAAAATCTATAGGTACAGAGAAGAAAGCAGATCGCACACATGCTGCCAGCATTTCTCTTTTTTGAAAATGAATGAGAACAGAGACTTCACTTGATTAAAAACGAAGTCTTTTTTTCATATTCCCGAAAACGCCTTGCTGTCGTATACGGCACACATATTTCGCTATACATTTCCTGCATGTCCGCTGTGAAAGAAAAAGGCTTTTCCTCATCTGCTCTGCATTTGCACAGCCCTGAAAATCCTCTGTTCTCAATCCTGACGGCACATCATATTCTGTACTGTTCACCCAACCTCTTTCTTGTGAAAAATCGCTGTTTTTTAATTTGTTGTTTTATTCACAAAAAGTGAGAAACTGTTGGAATGCCAACACGTAACAGGAAAAAGGGAGTGTTATCATAGGGGTGGATCCAAGGTTGGTGGCTATATGAAAAAGAACGATGTAAACGCTTTATTGAAATTCCATATGCATCAGGAATTCGCCGTACTGCCCATCGTACTGTATGTTCTGCTGAGCGGTATCATCATGATCTGTTTTCATTATTACTCTATGAAGGCGCTGATTCTGGCGGCGGTACTTGCCATTCTGATCGGATTCCTCCTATGTGCTGACAAGGCGCATTACTGGGATGCCATCGTACACGGTCTTGCCCAGTATGGAAATGCCAGACTGATTATGATCTTCATGGTGATCGGTATCTTTTCCAAGCTTCTGGCTGTCGGACAGATCGGCTCCGGCTTTGTCTGGATTGGCATGCATCTGCATTTGAGCGGAGGAAGCTTCACGGTTTTCTGTTTTCTTGTATCCTCGCTTATTTCCATGGGCGCAGGTGCACCGATTGCGGCACTTCTGGCCGTTGTGCCGATTTTTTATCCGGCAGGGGTGCTGATGGGCGCTGATCCTGCGATTCTGACAGGGGCTATGCTGAGCGGCATTTTCTTTGGGGATGCACTCTCCCCAAGCTCTCAGGTCATTCATACGACGATTGCCTCCCAGCATGATCCTGTCACAAACAAGGGAGCTGATTTGCTGCGTGTAATGAAACAGCGTCTGCCGTATCTGCTCATCGCAGGAATTCTGTCCGCTGTTCTGTTTTATGCTTTGGGAACCAGTGGAAGCGCACAGAATCCCGAGCTGCTTGCGAGCATGTGCAATCCAAAGGGACTGTGGATGCTGCTGCCGATTCTGCTTCTGCTGATAATCTGCTTTAAAACAAGTGATCTGTTTGTCGGCGTCACCTATGCGATTGTGGCAGGTATAATCGTCGGAATCGCAACCGGACTGTTCCGGTTTTCTGATCTGATCAGCATTCAGTATGAAACACAGGAGCTGCACGGCATTCTGTTTGACGGCTTATCCGGCGTGGTCGATATCATCATTTCCACCATCCTGCTCTATGGTCTGATTGCGATTGCCGTAGAGGGCGGAATGATGGAGAAATGCTGCAACTATCTCACATCACGAAAAGCGCTACAGCATGTAGGCGGTGCAGAGGCGATGATTTCCCTTGGCGTCGGTATCGTCAATATTCTTTTGGCAGGCTGTGTGCTGCCTTCCATTCTCATGTTTAAGGATATTGCGGATACCATTGGAAAAAAGGCCGGAATATCACCGGAACGCAGGAGTATTCTGTTAACTGCGATGACAACGAATATAACAGCAATCATACCAATCAACAGCGCCTTTGTCATGGGAGCTGTTACTGTGATCAATCAGCTGGCCGCAAATCATGCCTATCTGCCGGTTGTCACACCGTTTCAAATTTTCCTGTCCTCCTATTACTGTCTGCTTCTGACACTGATCTGCGGTATCTGGGTCGTGCTCGGTGCAGGGAGAGAGGGAGAACATAAATATAGTATGACATACCATCATGCAAAGGAGTGAGGATGTATGGAAGAACGCTATGATGTCATCATTATCGGAGGAGGACCTGCCGGTCTGGCAGCTGCCATTTATGCAGGAAGAGCCGGACGAAAAACCCTCATGATTGAGAAGGGAAGCTTTGGCGGACGTATCAACGACACCAGAGAAATCCGAAATTATCCGGGCTTTATTTCTGACAGCGGTGCAGGTCTGATGCAGAAATTCAAGGCGCATGCCCAGTCGTATGCCACCAATGTCTTCAAGCGGACTACGGTAACCGGATTGGAAACGATGGAGGACGGTGCGTTTCTTGTACACACAAAGCGCCGCGGAGATTTTATCGGTGACAGTGTGATTCTGGATACGGGGACGAAGCCGAGGGTTCTCGGTATTCCCAATGAAATCGAGCTTGCCGGACATGGGGTCGCCTATTGCGCTACCTGTGATGCCGAGTTTTTCCGGGATAAGGAAATCTATGTACTGGGAGCCGGCGATCAGGCAATTGAGGAAAGCGGATATCTAACGCATTTTGCGAAAAAGGTAACCGTTATCGTCCTGCATGAGAAGGGGCACCTTGACTGTAATGAAATGGCAGCGGCTGAAGCCTATGCAAATCCGAAAATAGAGTTTGTCTGGAACACCACCCTGCAGGAAATTCTGGGGGATGAGGAGGTCCGCGGGTTAATCCTGAAAAACGTTGTCAGCGGTGAAACACGGGAAGTGCGTGCGGACGGTATCTTCTTCTTTGTCGGCATGGTGCCGCAGACAGCGTTTGTACAGAATGTGGTTGCCTGTGATGCAAAGGGATATATTCTTGTGAATGAGAAAAAGGAAACCAGTGTTCCCGGCATTTATGCAGTGGGGGACTGCACACAGACCTTTTTGCGTCAGGTGGTCACCGCAGCCGCAGACGGAGCGATTGCCGCTACGGCAAGTGAGCGGTATTGCAGGGAGAGAAATCAGCTGAAGAGCATTCTGACACCGGATTCCGGCAGAGTTGCTTTTCTATTCTATAATCCGTATGAAAGCTCACAGATTGAACAGGTGACACAGCTGGAGGAGGCCTTACAGGATGATTATACAGTCATTCGTCAGGATATCACCAGACAGACCCTGCTGTACCAGCTGCTGCATATGGATGGAACCTTATCCAGTGCAATGTTTGAACATGGGAAATTGATAAAAAAGAATGGTAAAGAGGCATAGCAAAACCATAGAATGGAGGAATGCAATATGGGACAGCCTTACGTTTTTCCACACGGAGTAACCGTATATGATCCGCAGAAATGCTGGAACGGGTACACGATCGTACCCTTGATCAATGACGGTGTATTGTTGTTTGATATGAATGGCAATGAGGTGCGCAGATGGAATATGCACGCCATGCCGCCTAAGCTTTTGCCTGGCGGCTATGTGATGGGGCTGAGCGGATACCGCCATCCGGATTACGGAATGCAGGATGGTGTGAATCTGATTGAAATCGATTACGATGGGAATATCGTCTGGGAATTTGACAAATTTGAACATATCAACGATCCCGGAAGAGATCACCGCTGGATGGCACGGCAGCACCACGATTATCAAAGGGAAGGCAATCCGGTTGGATATTATGTGCCGGGAATGGACGCAAAGCCATTGGAGGGGAATACCCTGATTCTGGTTCATCAAACCATTAAAAATCCGGCAATCTCCGATAAGAAGCTGCTGGATGATGCCATGATTGAGGTGGATTGGGAAGGAAACATTTTATGGAAATGGTCTATTTCGGATCATTTTGATGAGCTGGGCTTCGATGAGGCCGCAAAAAATATTCTGGCACGCGATCCGAATATGCGTTCCAGTGACGGTGGTGTCGGCGATTATCTGCATGTGAACTGCATGAGCTATCTTGGCCCGAATAAATGGTATGAACATGGGGATATGCGCTTTAAGCCGGACAATGTCATCTTTGACTGCCGTGAGGCGAATATCCTTGCCATTCTGGATAAGGAAAGCGGGAAGATCGTGTGGAAAATCGGTCCGGATTTCAATGCAACTCCGGAATTGAGGAAGCTTGGATGGATCATCGGACAGCATCATTTCCATATGATACCGAAGGGTCTTCCGGGAGAAGGAAACCTGATGGTGTTTGACAACGGAGGCTGGGGAGGCTATGGCGTTCCGAATCCGGGCAGCCGCAACGGCTCCAAGAATGCGCTGCGGGATTACAGCCGTGTGCTGGAGTTTAACCCGATTACACTGGAGGTTGTGTGGAAGCTGACACCGAAGGAGCTTGCGCATGCCATACCAACCGATGCCAGCAAATTCTATAGTCCCTATGTTTCCAGTGCCCAGCGTCTTCCGAATGGAAATACGCTCGTGACAGAAGGAAGCGATGGTCGTATAATAGAGGTAACCGCAGATCATGAAATTGTATGGGAGTGGATTTCGCCATATTATACGCATAATGAAACAGGTCCGAAGAACAATATGATTTATCGCGGCTACCGCTATCCGTACAGCTATGTTCCACAGGAGCCGACACCGACAGAAATTGCAATTCCACGTATTGACAATACCACCTTCCGTATGCCGAATGCCGGAGCACTTGGCGCAAAGACGGTGATTGATGTGGAAGGAACCCTGCCGTATTATCAGGATGTGGCACTGTGTGTGGCAACCGATGATGAGGAAGATTTGAGCCGGCGCGAAAAGGTTTTCTCCGTAGATACTGAGGTGTTTGAACCGGTCAGCGGCATGGCGGAGTGGAAGGATAAGGTATGGAAGCAGCAGGAGAAGCCGGTGCTTGTACTGTTTGGTGCAGAGCGCTGTGTACACTGTAAGGCACTGCATCCGGTTTTGGAAGAAGCCCTGCAGGAGGAGTTTGCGAACAGCTTCCTGATTCGCTATGTGGACGTTGATGCCAACAAGGATATCGTTGCCGCCTGCCATGTACAGGGAATCCCTGTTGTGGCGGTGTATCGCAACGGTGAAGAGGTGCGGCGCTTTCATGGAGAGCATGATTACGATGATGTCTGCGACTTTCTGGATGCGGTGTTCGCCTGATTCTGTAAACGGATAAAGGAGGATTTCCATGCGCAAGGAACCCTATGGTCTTATGCCGATATTTGCCCACCGCTGCATGCACCATGAGATTTATGGGAAAAGGCTGCAGTATGAAACCTATAAAAGCTCGCAGATTCTGCATTCCATCAATGACACGATTGATCATTTCGGAATGGTTGTGGATGGCGTTTTAAAGGCGGAGCAGTATACCAGTCAGGGAAGTGTGCTGTGCAGTGCCTATTTTGAGGATAATGATGTGTTTCCTGAGCTGCTGTATTTTACAGGAAAGCGGCAGTATACGTATACGCTGGTCGCAGTAAGACGGACAACCGTTGCCTGGATGCATGTATCCGATCTGGAGGAAATGCTGAAGGAGGATACGGAAATGATGACGGCGTTTATGCTGTATCTGTCAAAACGGGGCTTGCGCAATCAGATGCTGCTGAGCTGCCTGATGTATCAGACGATTCAGCAGCGCGTGGCATACTGGCTGCTGAGTATGAATCATTTGTCAGAGCATGAACGGATACCGCTTCCGCGTTCACAGACCATCTGGGCGAATACCCTGCATGTGAGTCGTTCCTCTTTGAATCAGGAGCTGAAGCGTATGGAAAAGGAAGGAATCTTCCGCATCGAGGGGCATGCTTTGATTCTTCTCGATCAGAAGAAACTGGAAGATATTTTGTAAAATCAATGAGAGACAGGTTCAGCCTATGTTCGATCGAAGAGCATAGGAGACCTGTTTTTTATTATCCTGAAATTTAAAAGTTGCATAAGGACTGCCCTACACAGAACTTCTATATAAGAAATAATAAGCACCTGCATCATGTGAATTCTAAAGGATAACGGTCCACAATTTATGAACTTTTCCCCGCAAATACAATATTATGTGCTATGATACGGATATGTCATTGATACCGACAGATTCAGTGTATGCAAAAGCATCCATCCTGAATCAAAATATAGAGAAAACAACAGGAGGATACATACGATGTGTACAAGTATAATTTCAAACGGCAATAAAACAATCATCGGCTTTAATCTTGATATTTTGAATATGGAATATCGGGTGAAGGCAGAGGAAGATAAAGTGTATATTGCCATACAGGACGATAAAGAAGGCTGGCTGCCCTTATTCGGTGCTAATTCCAGAGGAGATTTTGTAGCGATGCCGACATGCTGGCCATTCGATGAAAGAAGTAATCCTGCGAATGCGGACAGTCTCAATATTATCAATCTGGATATCGACTTACTGCTTAGAAAGAAAACACTGGATGAAATTAAAGCAATCGCTGAGCATGAAGCGGTATCGAGTGTTCCGGGTGTCACCTTTCAATCACAGCTATCCGATCGCTCCGGTAATGTTTTACAAATCATTCCGGGGCAGGGAATACGGTATGCATCAAAACCGAAATACTCCGTTCTTACAAATTTCTCACCATTCAAAGGAAGCACGGAAAGGCACCCCTGGATGGGACTGGACAGATATCATAAGGCTGTCGAGCTTCTGGAGAATAGAAGTGAGGATTTTGATGTTTCAGACTGCTTTGAGGTTTTAAAACAGACTGCACAGACCATCTGTCCTACGGTGGTATCCATGGTGTTTGATCCGGCAGCGAATACGGTATACTGGTGTGAAAACAGAGAATGGGATAAGATTGAAAAAAAGAAAATAGCTTAGTAGGAAAATGATGTAGTAATTATAACGATGATTGCACTTGCTGAAGTCAGTGAGGCGAAGCTTATACCTTGTGAAACAGGTGGTATGATAAAATATATAATCCGCTATCCAGCCTGCGGATTTCTGTTCGCGTCATATGTATGCAATGCACAGAATCTTGTATCATAAATTCCGCCATAAGAATACGCGTGATAGCTCTACACAGCATCATGAATAGAAGTAAGCTGTATGCATCATTTTTGTTTTGAAACTCACTAAAAATTTAAAACAGATATTCACATAAACGGGAAGATATGCTACATTATGGGTAAGAAAGAAGAGGGAACTGGTATGAAATTAGGAATTGCAGGAGCAGGCATGATCGTCGTACAGGGTCTGCTGGAATTTGTACATGACATCGAAGGAATCGAACTGCTTGGAATTTGTGCTACCAAGCGCTCTGAGGAAAAGCTGAAGAAATTAAGTGAGGAGCATGGGATCGCCCATACATACACCGATTATGAGGAAATGCTGAAGCTGGATGAAATTGATACCGTATATGTGGCAATTAATAATCATCTGCATTATGAATTCAGCAAAAAAGCGATTTTAGCCGGCAAGCATGTCATCTGCGAAAAGCCGTTTACGGTACATGTGGATGAATTGAAGGAGCTGATTGCCCTTGCAAAGCAGCACAATGTCATGCTGCTGGAGGCAATTACGAATCAGTATTATCCGAATTATCTGGAGCTGAAGAAACAACTGAGCAGAGTTGGAAGCATTCATGTGGTATCCTGTAACTATTCACAGTATTCTTCCCGTTATGATGCATTCAAGCGTGGAGAGGTTCTACCTGCGTTTAATGCGGATATGGCCGGAGGTGCACTGATGGATCTGAATGTGTACAATGTGCATTTCAACGCAGGTCTGTTCGGGATGCCGAAGGATGTCCAGTATTTCGCTAATATAGAAAAACGTGTGGATACATCCGGTATTCTGATTCTGGATTATGGCAGCTTTAAATCCGTATGCATTGCGGCAAAGGATTGTGCGGGACCTTCTCAGGCTGTTATTGAAGGTGAAAACGGATATCTGGAGGTGGAGGGCTCTGCCTCTGTATGCTCTGCGGTGGCATATACATACCGTGATACGAAGGAAGAAGGACGCTTCAACTCGCATCCGGATGTCCATCGCATGAAGTTTGAATTCATCGAATTTGAACGCATTGTGCGTGAAAAGGACTGGAAACGGGTAGAGGAAGGACAGCAGGAGAGTCTGATTGTGATGGAGATCATCACCCGGGCAAGAGAAAAGGCAGGATTGTAGTTATATAATCAAACTGGTGAATGGATAAAAGTATGCGTAGGAGTATAGCAAACGCATACTTTTTATATGGCTTTTCTAGAAATAAATAATTTTTAAAACGCAGGCAATCGCAATATTTGTGATACAATAAAAGAAAATCGCAACTAATCGCAATTTGTGGTGATGGCGAAAATTTCGTATACTGTCATCAGGAAGGAGAAAAAACGTGAAGATACCAACCTTTGAACGCCGGAATGAAATCATCAGAATGCTGCAGGAGCATGGCTATGTGAAAGCGCAGATGCTCGCTAAGCAGTATCAGGTAAGCATGGAAACGATTCGCAAGGATCTAACCTTCCTGGAAGCTGCCGGCATTGCACACAGGGAGTATGGCGGAGCATCATTATCCCGGCAGGATATTGAGCAGACGCTGCCTGTACGAATGGGGCATGGCTCCCGAAAAAAGGAAATCGCCCGCTGTGCACTTGGCTTTCTGGAGGATGCCAAAGTTGTTTTTCTGGATGCCGGTACGACGGTGCATGAGCTGGCAAAGCTATTGAATGATTATCGCCCGCTTGATATTGTGACTAACTCACTCCTCGCATGGGAGTGTCTGGATGCAGAGCGTCATAATGTATTTCTCACCGGTGGAAAAAAACGGGAGAAAAACCGTTCACTGACCGGAAGCTGGTGCGTGCAGGCGATTGAGTCGGTCCATGCGGATATCTGCTTTTTGGGGACGAGCGGTATTCTGGATAGAAAAGGGCCTACAACACATTCCTATCAGGAGCTGGAGGCGAAAAAAGCCATGGTTCGCCAGAGTGAGCGAATCTATGTACTGGCAGACAGTGATAAATTTCGGGAGTCCGGATTTCATACCATGTGTTTATGGGAGGAAATTGACGGTATCATCACGGATGGTTCTCTATCCGCGAAAGCCTATGAGCATTACGAAAAAAACGTGCCGATCTGGATGGCACAGGAGGATGAATATGAAGAAAATCGTTAAAATTCTACCGTTTTATGAACCGCGTATGTGGGGAGGCGGAGAGCGTCTGGAAAATGAATTCAACTATCATACGGATGTAAAGCCGCTGGGGGAGGTCTATAATGTGGTCGCATTACAGGGTCATGCGGATTGTGAGGTATCGGGAATGGACATGACACTGTCTGCATTATACAAACAGTATCCGGAGTGGTTTAACTGTGATACAGAGGAGCTGCCGGTACGTGTCAATATTCTGGATCCCATGGCTGATTTATCCGTACAGCTCCATCCGGATGATGCATTTGCCAGAGCATATAACGGAGGCCGCGGAAAACCGGAGGCATGGGTCATTCTGGATACTACCGAGGAAGGCAGAATCCAGTTTGGACACAAGGCAAAGACAATAGCGGAATTCAAGGAGAAAACAGAGCAGCAGGATTGGGAGGGCCTGTTGAAATATCTGAAGGCGGTTAAGGATGCATTCATCGATATTCCTGCAGGAACACTGCATGCCATTGGAACCGGTGTATTGACCTATAATATTTCAAGAAATGCTGATTGTACACTGCGTCTGTATGATTATGACCGCATTGATCCATCTACCGGAAAAAAACGTGATATTCAGCCGGAGCAGGTATATGAAAATGTAAATATGCCGGATACCTCCACCGAATTTGTTATGTATCCGTCTTCCCTGGAGCGCGGCATTCATGTGACAAGGTACTGGGATGAACCTGGATTGTATACACTTATGCGTCTTCAGGTTGAGAAAATGGGAACATTCTCGCATCCTCGCTTTGCCTTTTATACATGTGTGGATGGTGAAGGAACTATACAGGATGTACCTATCAAAAAAGGGGAAACCCTGCTCGTTCCGGAAGGAATGGGAATGCTGAAATTTAAAGGAAACATGGATGTCTTCCTGGCATCCTACAGAAATGAGGAGGATTAGTTTATGAAATTACAGCTGGCATTGGACGATATCACGTTGGAGGATGCGTTATCACTTGTACGCACAGTACGTGATTATATTGATATTATTGAAATTGGCACACCGTTTGTTATTGAATATGGTATGGAAGCAGTACGGGTGATGAAAAAGGAGTTCCCGGAAAAGGAAATTCTAGCGGATCTGAAAATCATGGATGCGGGAGATTATGAGGCGGAAGAAGCGCTGAAAGCAGGTGCTGATTATGTAACGGTGCTGGGAGTTACCGATATATTGACGGTTAAGGGCTGTATTGATGCGGCAAACCGCTATGGTAAGCAGGTCGTTGTGGATATGATCTGTGTAGAGGATATGCCTAAAAAGATTGCGCAGATGGAGGAAATTCAGGCGCATATCATTGCGGTTCATGTCGGTGCAGATCAGCAGGCGGCTGGAAGAGAGCCGCTTGAGGATTTGAAGCTGATGAAGGAGTGCGTGAAGGCTGCCGGTGTATCGGTTGCGGGTGGAATCAATGGAAAAACAATTTCTGATTACACAGCGCTGCGTCCGGATATCGTTATTGTAGGTTCTGGAATCACGCATGCACTGGATCCTGTAGCTGAAGCAAGAAAAATCTATGAAGCGGTGCATGGCGGTGAGCAGTGATGTTCTAGCTTTCATCATGCCGGAGCTGACGCAGCGAGCAGTAGAAATAGTAAAGAAAGAACTGGAGATAATGGTGCATTAAATGCGAAACGGGGGTATGTCGCCGAGCAGGCAGGAGCGGCTTTATTGCAAGAGGCCTTTCCATGCGATAGATACTTATGGGGTAGTACGAACGTATGATCTGCTGGTTTTCTGTCCGGCTCGGTAAAATACATCCGATCCGGTTGTCATTGCAGAAAAAGCAAGGTCACTGCATGCGGACATCGCACTGCTGACAACGAATAAAGCTGGTGCGCTGTCATCGATGACAGATATCAAATTCATAATATTGGTAGTCACCAAGGAAAAGACAGAAATTCAGGGGCGTCCCATACAGATGAGCGGCTCCATGTATGAAAAGCTTGCCTGGATCTGCTGTGATGCCATGGTGGTTATGATGATGCAGGAAAGCTGACAGAGCAGTAGTGATTTAATGATGTGGCATGCTAATTTAGAATAGTGATATAAGGGCATTGCGAGAGAAAACGCAGTGTCTTTTTATCATGGAAAAAGTGCTTTTTATGTTATTACGGAAATGGTTCAAATTATGACAGGTTATACCTTCTTTTATAGAAGAAACAGTATTTTTTTGAATCAGCGGCAAAGGCAGAGATGAAAAATAACAGAAAATCAGGACAGTATATATTTTTTTATTGTGTTTAAATAACTTTTTCACTATGCTCACCACTCGCTTATCCTGGTACAAATGAATTTCAGATATGTTGAAAAGTTCAGAAAGAAGTGATAAAGCAGTGGATTAAGGTTGAAATGTATTGAAATATAAAGAAAATCTTCAACAATTCTGACGGTGCTTTCTATCCTCGTTATGATGGGGTCATCAGAAAGGAGAGATGAAAAATGCTGATGAATATGGAGAGCTTGCTGCAAACAGCGAGAAAGCATCATTTTGCAGTAGGAGCATTTAATGTATGCGACAGTCTTCTGTTTTCAACTGTTATGGAATGTGCAGAAGAGCAACATGCACCGGTAATTGTTGAGCTTGCACCACCTGAATTTTCATATGTTGGATCGGATTTCTTCGCCTATGCTGTAAAACGGATGCAAAACAGCAGTGTTCCCTGTGTCCTGCATCTGGACCATGGAAAGACCATACAGGATTGTATACGTGCGATACGCTGCGGCTTTACCTCTGTAATGATTGACGGCTCATTATTAGCATATGAGGACAATGTAAAACTCACAAAGACAGTTGTTGAGCTTGCGCATGGTGTCGATGTGTCAGTAGAAGGGGAAATCGGAACGATTGGCGCGTTATCAGACAGCGTTGAGGGAGGCGTAGAGCAGGTAACGTATACCAAACCGGAGGAGGTTACTGACTTTTTGACCAGAACGAATGCTGATACGCTTGCTGTAGCGATAGGTACAGCACACGGAATTTATCCAAAAGGATTTGTGCCGAGGCTTCGTCTGGATATTCTTAAAGCAATTGAAAAAGTGAATACATGTCCTCTTGTTTTACATGGAGGCTCTGCAAACCGCGATGAGGAAATTGCAGAAGCATGTCGTCATGGAATCTGCAAGGTCAATATTGCAAGTGATGTTCGCAAAGCATTTTTTCAGGGTACAAAGGAGATGCTTATAGAAACAGATGCTTTTTGGACACCTGATGTATTTGTATCTGGCAAACGGGAGGCGAAAAGGGTCATTACTCATAAAATGCAGCTGTTCGGGTGTATCGGACAAGCCGATAAATATCGCTAGAGGTATGCCATGGAAAATTTTATTTACAAAAATCCAACAGAAATCATCTTTGGCAGGAACCGTCTGCATGCACTGAAAGATCAACTGCTAAAGCGCGGATATCGTTCTGCGTTGGTATTGTACGGGGGATCCCACTGGAAGGAAAACGGTACTTTAGAGCAAATAACAACGCAATTAGAGTCCTGCTCCATTTCCTATTTTGTACAGGGGGGGATACGTCCCAATCCAAAGCTGTCAGAGGTCGAGCAAATTGTCAGAAACGTAAAGGGTGATATTGTGGATGTGATTCTGGCACTTGGGGGCGGGTCTGTTATAGATACAGCAAAGGCAGTAGCGGTATGCTTGGCAGTACCATCCGTAAGACTTCAGGATATCCTCTTAGAAGATCAAAAAATAAAACAGGCGCTTGATGTTGGCGTAATATCGACAATCGCCGGTTCAGGTAGTGAGTCAAGTTGTTCTATGGTGATTACCATTGATGAAGGGAATTTGAAAAGAGCCTGTGATGATGAACAACTCTATCCCGTATTTGCCATTTTGGATCCAATACTGACATTCACACTTCCATATTATCAAATGGTAAGCGGAGCTTGTGACATCCTCATGCATGCGATGGAGCGTTATTTCTCTCCTACTGATAACACAGAACTGATTGACAGTATGTGTGAAGGTCTTATGCGAGTAGTAATATCCAGTATCGAAAAAAGTATAAAAAATCCGCAGGATTATGAGGCAAGAGCCAATCTGATGTGGGCGGGCTCTTTATGCCATAACGGTTTGTTGGGGACAGGCAGAAAAGAAGATTGGGCCTGTCATCGTATGGAGCATGAGCTCAGCGGATTATTTAATGTTGTCCATGGAGCAGGCTTGTGTGCCTTATGGGGAAGCTGGGCTGCCTATGTCCGGCCATATCATCCGAAACGATTTGCTTCCTTTGCCCGTCAAGTCATGGGTATAGAGGAAGTAAATGATGATCGCTGTGGAACGCTCGGTATCCAGGCGCTTGTATCCTTCTTCAAAAGAGTGGGCATGCCAGTTTGTATCACAGATTTGAACGTGTGTATTGATGAAGCAATCATACAGACCATGGCACAAAACTGTCTCCTTCGCTCTGACAGTATCGGACAACTGAAGAGGCTGTCATTACAGGACATTAAAGCGATTTACAGAAAGGCGGGAAAGGTTGAATGAATACGTGTGAGTTGAAAGCTTTTGCGAGCAAAATACGAAGGGTAACCTGCGATATGGTTCTTTATCGCGGTGATGGTCATATCGGCGGTGCTCTTTCCATGAGTGATGCATTGGCAGTTCTGTTTGGAAATTACATGAAGGAAGAGGACTGGTTTGTTTTATCCAAGGGGCATGCGGGACCTGCTTATTATGCGGTACTGATGCTGACAGGCAGACTGGATCAAAAGCATATTCACACCTTGAATGAAAACGGCACTTTGCTTCCTTCTCATCCGGATCGCATGAAAACACCCGGTGTTCAGGTAACGACCGGCTCCCTTGGACAGGGGATTTCTCAGGCAGCAGGAATTGCTTATGCATTGAAGACGATGAAGAGAGAAGGAAATGTGTTTTGTATGGTAGGGGATGGCGAATGCAATGAGGGCGAGGTGTTTGAAGCGTTACAGTTCATCGCTAATAAACGATTAAACAACTGTATTGTTATGGTTGACTGTAATAAGAAGCAGGTAGACGGCTTATTGCGAAAGGTCAGCTGTGACTTTGATTTTCCTGCACTGCTTCAAAGTATCGGTTTCCATGTGTGTGAAGTAGATGGAAACGCAGTGGAGGCTGTCAATGGAAAGCTCTCCGAATGCATAAAAAGAAAGGAGCAGGCAAGCGCGCTCTTATTAAACACAGTCAAGGGTGCCGGGATTCCTTATTTTGAACAGCAGGAGAATCCACACCATGTGACATTTAATGAAGCAGACAAGCAGGCGCTTCAGGATTATATCAACCTTACAGGAAAGGAGCTGAACACATGAGCTGGAAGCTGGCACAGAACAATGAAATCAGTGAAGTAAGAAAAGCATATGGTCAAACATTGGAAAAGATGATTTTGGAAGGCAGGCCGGTTATGGTTTGTGATGCGGATTTGGCAGGGTCATCAGGCGCCGGATATTTGTATGATAAGTATCCAGAGCATACCGTTAATTTTGGCATCTGTGAAGCAAATATGGTAGCGGCTGCTGCGGCGATGTCACGCATCGGTATACGCCCCTATGTCCATTCCTTTGCACCCTTTGTATCCAGACGAGTTGCGGATCAGGTATGTATCTCTGCCGCATTTGCCAAGCAGGATCTTCATATTTATGCATCAGATCCAGGTTACTGGTCGTTGTACAATGGGGCAACACATACCACCTTTGAGGATATTGCTATTATGCGTGCAATCCCGTCAGTTCATGTTGTAGCACCGGCAGACAGTGTGGCATTCTCCTGGGTTCTGAAATGGTATGAGCAGCATGGCGGAATTATTTATAACCGCTGTACAAGAAAACCGGTGCCGTCCATATATACAAAGGACTCTGCCTTTACATTCGGAAAGGCTAATATCTTAAAAACAGGTACAGATGTTGCACTCATCGCTATCGGTGCCGGTGTCTATGATGCATTAGAAAGTGCAAAGCAGTTGGAGGAACAGGGGATATCAACAAGTGTGATTGATCTGTTCTTTATAAAGCCGGTAGATGAGACAGTTCTTCAAAATGTGATACAGACGCATAAGGTTATTGTCACAATCGAGAACCATAGCCGATATGGAGGTATTGGGGAGCTGTTAGCAGATATTATGGCACAGCAGAAAACATCTGCGCTGCTTCGTCATATTTCTGTTGATGACCAATTCGGTGAAGTAGGAACAAAAGAATATCTGAAGGAGAAATTCCACCTTACCAGTGCGGATATCGTAAACAAGGCTCTGGATGGTTTGGAAAAATATGGCAGCTGAGAAGTGAAAAAAAGTGTTCGTACAAAGAAAAGATCAGACTTTAGTGTTTAAATTTTCAACAATGTTGTGCACTGCTTTTATCTCTTTTATAATCTAGATAACAGTATCAGATATTGAAGGGAGTAATGCAAATGACAATCAGCACAAAAAATGAAATTCTGGATCATCTTCTTTCAAAGAAGGTGGAACCGGACTTAAGAAATATCGAGGAATTTTCTGCTCATATTCTGAGCAGTGAACTCCATATCAGCCGATCTCTGGCAAGCCAGTATCTTAATGGCTTCGTAAAGGAAGGTCTTCTTATAAAAATCGCTACACGACCTGTGTATTTCCTTTCCAGAAAAAACATTGAGGAACAATTTCAGGTACAGTTTAAAGAGAGTATGTTTTACAGCGTTGAGGATTTTCTGGATACGTTGTCTAAAAAAACATGTATTAAGCGCAATTTTATGAAAATGATCGGGTATGACACTTCTCTTCATACTGTGATTGATCAATTGAAATCCGCATTAAAGTATCCTCCAAATGGTCTTCCTGTGATTCTTTATGGAGAAAAAGGCAGTGGGAAGTCGCTTATGTGTCAAAAAATGTTTGAGTATGGACAGGATGCAGGTATTATTCCCGAACAGGCTCTGCTGCAGAAATATAAGGTCCTTGAACAGGATATGCAGTTGGCCGAACAGCTGTTGGGAACAGAAGTCAAAAAAGGGTTACTGGAGCAATGCGAAGGTGGTATTCTCTATCTTACACAGGCACAGAATCTGAGCAAGCATGATCAGCAGCTCCTCATGCGTATTTTGGAGGATGGAGGCTTTATTCGTGGAGGAATACGAATCACGCTTCGTACAAGAATCATACTTTCACTGGATGAGGATTATCAGAAATATCTGGATTATGACCTGATTCAATGCTTTCCAATCATTTGCCGGATGCCAAATTTGGATGAGCGCTATCAGGATGATAAGGAAGAGCTGATTATACATTTCTTTAAGCAACAGTCATGGAAGCTGGGGAGATATTTGCTTGTTAGTAAAAACCTCATTCATATACTACTGACTAGAACCTATAAACGCAATATTGATGAATTAAAACGTACGGTAGAAGATGTATGTGCACGTGCAAACAGTGAGGAGGAAACGACTGATCAGCTGTATATTCGTATGTATCAGCTTCCGGATTCCATTTTAATGGATTTGGGTGAACAGGATTATATGGAGGAACAGGTGGAGTATGTGGATATTTCCTCCTTTAAACGAAATGAAGAATCAAGAAAGCTGCTGGAGCTGTTTGAAACTATATTAAATCGTGTCCCAAAGGATGAATCGACTTCTATGATTTCGTATGTAAAGGAGCTGAATGGTGTATTGACTCAATATTGCAGTGCAATAGCATATAACGAGAAATATACAAATCAGCAGATCCTTGCGTTAGAGCATACGATTCGTAATATTTTGAACCGCGTTCTTACAACATACAACGTTTCAATTCCATATCACTGCAGCCCGCTGTTTGCGGCTTGTATTTATGGCAGGCAGTCCCATAACAGGATACTTGAGGAATGGAAACAGGAGCATGCCTATGAAATCAGCAAATGTCTGAGCCTGTTGGAAAAGCAGTATCCCCAGGGGTATCTGATCTGTGAGAAGCTGAGCTATGCCCTGCTTGCAAATCTGGAATTAGGGTTTGATGATATGGAAAAAGTAATTCTCATGATTCATCTCGGCTTTTATCATGAGCATGCCCATCAGAATAAATATTTGTCCATTATTATCGCACATGGCTATTCCACAGCCAGCAGCATGGCCGAGGCCATAAATTCTCTGCTGGGCAGCTATCTGTTCGAAGCCTTTGATATGCCTCTGGATACCTCCATGCCGGATATTGCGGACCGCCTGAAACGCTATATTGATCGCTATACAATAAAAAATGATATCCTTTTGCTTGTGGACATGGGATCACTGGAGCATATTGATGAACAGCTGACTATGATAGACAATAAGAACATCGGCATCATCAACAATGTATCGACAAGACTTGCTCTGGATATCGGAGAATCTATACTGCAGGGAGCGGATATGGAATCGTTATTAAGGAAAGCGGCAGAGCATTCTACAAGTACCTATACACTTGTAGAAAACAAGCAGAAAAAAGATTTGATAATTTTCATATCGGACAATGGAATCAAAATGGCGAATCGCATGCGGGAATTATTTGCGGATTCATTGCCGAAGGCCATCGATATCGAAATGCTTTCTATCGATCTATTGGATTTCAGAAATGAAGACTATATGAATGAAATTGCAAAGGAATATAATATTCTATTTGTATCCGGTATCTGTTCCAGCATTGATTGTCCGAAGCAGTTTATATCACTGGAGGATTTGATTACCTCTAATCAGCTGGATTATCTGAGAACCTTGCTTAATAAATATTTGACGATTGAAGATATAGATACATTTACGAGAAATCTAATCCATAATTTCTCACTTGGCAATGCATTGGATACCTTATCTATTCTGGATGCAAAAAAGCTGCTGGAGTTTGTAGAGGGTGCTGTCAATCAAATGCAGCTGCAATTGGACCGCCGCTTCTATGGAAATACGCTAGCTGGATTGTATATTCATCTATGCTGTATGATTGAACGTCTGGTAACAAAAGAACCCATTACCAATCACGAGGGTTTGCAGCAATTTGAGAAAGAAAACAGAAAGTTCATAGAGATAGTAAGAAGAAGCTTCACAAAGGTATGCAGCCATTATGGCGTAGAGCTATCTATGAGCGAAATATCCTATTTATATGATTATATCAAAGAAGACAAACTGCATGGAACGCAAGAGGGGGATTTCTAAATGAAAACAAAAATTATTATCGCAAGTCATGGAAGATTTGCAGAAGGTATTATGGATAGTCTTAAAATGATTGCGGGAGAGCAGGACCATGTAGAACCGCTTTGTGCTTATATTGATCGTAGCGTTGACTACAGCGCACGCATACGACAGCTGGTAGCTGATCATGATTATGAAAAGCAGGCGCTTCTGGTTATCACAGACTTGTTGGGAGGTAGTGTGAATAACGAATTCATGCGTTTTACAGAGGATTATCCGTTTTATCTGGTTTCCGGATTAAATCTCAGTCTGCTGCTGGAATTAGCACTGTATCCGGACGAATTAAAATCAGATACGATTCAGAAAATCGTAGAGCATAACAGTGATTATATAGTATTCTGCAGTGGAGACACTTTACACCTGCAGGAAGAAAACGATTTTTAGGAGGATGAACATATGATTAAAATGCTTCGTGTTGATCACAGACTTCTGCATGGACAGGTAGCCTTTTCCTGGACCGGGTATCTCGGGGTCAACTGCATATTGATTGCGAATGATGATTGTGTAACCAATGATCTGCGCAGAACAACGCTTCGCCTCGCCAAGCCATCCAGCTGTAAGCTGATTGTAAAAGGCATCGAGGAATCCATCGCGGCATTAAACAGCGGGAAAGCAGATAAATACAATCTGTTTATTGTTGTGGATAATGTAACGGATGCCTATCGTCTTGCCAGTGAGGTGGACCGTATCCATATCGTCAACATTGGAGGTCTGAAAGCAGGAGAGCATACACATCCGCATCCCTCCAATCATAATATCAATTTTACAGATGAAGAGGAAATGATGCTTCGGGAGCTGGTCGATAAGAATATTGATGTAGAGCTTCGTATGGTTCCCAGTGATCCCGTTAAGCGACTTTAAATGAAAGAGAGGAATGAAGTATGATACAAGCAGCATTGATAGCACTGATAGCTTTTCTTGCCTATATGGGAGATGCTCTAGGATATTCACAATATGACCGTCCGCTTTGTACCGGCGTACTGGTTGGTATCGCATTGAATGATGTACAGCAGGGACTAATGGTGGGGGCCAGTCTGGAATTGGTCTACATGGGGACATTGACAATCGGTGGAGCATTTCCACCCGATATTTACACCGGTGGAATCCTGGGTACGGCATTTGCAATAACCACAGGCTCCGGTATCGAGGGGGCAGTTGCCCTTTCCCTTCCGATTGCAACCTTCGCCTTGCTGATAAAACAGGTTATTTATACGTTTGTAAGAGGATTCTTTGTACACCGTGCAGACAGCTATGCATTACAGGGGAATGACTCCAAGGTAGCTGCCATGCATGTATGGTCAACTTTGGCATACTGTGTGCCGATGGCAATTGTAGTCGGAATTTGTTTCTATGTCGGAGGTCCTGCAGTTCAGGCAGTGCTTGATCAGATACCGGCATTCATTATGAAGGGATTGTCAGCTGCAAGTGGCATGCTGCCTGCCCTTGGCTTTGCCATGCTGGTGAAAATGATTATCAGTAAGGAGCTGGCTCCATATTTCTTTATCGGCTTTCTGATTGCCAGCTATCTGCAGATTCCTGTGCTTGGAATTGCATGCATCGCGATTTTAATTGCTCTGCTGGTTATTATGAATGATCGTAAGAAAAACAATGTGGAGATGGGAGGTATGGATGATAATGAATTCTAATTCTGTAGAGAAGAAGCTGACAAAAAAAGATTTAAAGCAGGTGTTTGTTCGTTCGATAGCGTATAATTCATCGTTTAATTACGAAAGGCAGTTAAATCTGGGATGGGCATTCTCCCTTATGCCGGTATTGCGCAAGCTATATAAAGATGATGAGGAACAAATGAAAGCAGCATTGGCCCGTCATTTGGAGTTTAACAATATTACCCCATTTATCTGTACAGTACTATTTGGTATAACTGCGGCGATGGAAGAACAGAATGCGAATGATAGGGACTTTGATACTGAATCCATCAATGCTGTTAAGGTAGGACTGATGGGGCCGCTTTCGGCAATCGGTGACTCAATCTTTCTTGGAACACTGCGTGTAATAGCCGCAAGTCTGGGCTGTTCTCTGGCATTGAAGGGCAATATCTTGGGACCCATCATCTATCTGCTTATCTTCAATATTCCGAATTTTGCATCTCGTTATTTTCTGATGTACAAGGGGTATGAGCTGGGAACCAGCTTTCTGAATAAGGTAGAGGAATCCGGCATCATGGATAAGATTTTCAAGGGAGCCGGTATTCTGGGATTGATGGTTATAGGCGGAATGGTCGCAACCAATGTCAGTGTTCCCCTGACGGTAGCTTACGACGATGTGAAAATTCTGGACACCATTAACGGCGTTATGCCTAATCTTCTACCACTATGCTTTACCGGACTGATCTTCTATTTCCTGAAAAAGGATATTAAGGTAACCTATATTCTGGCTGGTATCATCCTGTTTGGTATCCTTGGTGCCGCCATTTCGATGTTTTAGGAGGTTGTATGAAAATAGGATTGATAAATGAAGATTCACAGGCAGATAAGAATGCCATGATATTTGATATTCTGAAGCAGGAAGCAGAGAAAAAAGGACATACGGTATTCAATTACGGTATGTATACGGAACAGGATAGTCATCAGATTAATTTTACGCAGATAGGTATTCTTGCAGCGGTTCTATTGCACAGCCACGCAGTAGATTTTGTCGTGACGGGCTGCGGAACAGGGCAAGGAGCTATGATTTCCTGTAATGCGTTCGCTGATGTTGTTTGCGGCTATGTCAATACACCACTTGATGCGTATTTGTTTACCCAGGTGAATGCGGGAAATGCGGTATCTTTGCCATTCTCCCAGTATTTTGGATGGGGTGCTGAAATCAATCTGAAGTATGTGTTCGAAAAATTATTTGCACAGGAATTCGGTGGTGGCTATCCGCAATGCTATGCAGAAGGTGAAAAACGTAGCAGAGCACGTATGATGAATGAAACAAAGCTGCCTGCCCAGTATGCATTGCTGGAAGCATTACAGCGAACAGATCAGGAATTGCTGAAGCAGCTTCTTGATTATCCACAATTTCAGGAGCAGTTTTTCAGAAATGCAGAGGATACACCTGTTACACGATTCATAAAAAACCTGTTACATCCAAAGGTTTAAATGAAAAACATATAATATAAAATGCCATGTAAATTCAGGACAGAAAATTGTAGCTGATAATAATTAAAATGCGAAGGAAAAGCAGCCATTTATAAGGGAGGTTCTTTCTTGCTTTAGGGTGTTTGCAAAAGGGAGACTTCAACTTCTATTGATAACTACAATAGTATGGATGTCTCCCTATTTCAAGTTTACCTGCAATCAAGAAAGAACCATAAGGAACCAACTGCTTTTCGTCTTGCTATGAAAGCAGCGTGCATGGATTCGCATAGGGAACAACCTATCACGATAAATCTTGCATTGCGAAATCAGAATTCTATATTTCTTCATTCGCTGGTTTCTATAAACTTAGAAATGCGATATAATAGGAAGAGAAAGTGAGTGATATAATGAAAAAAGGAATTCCGTTAGGAATCATGAATTACAGAGAATTGAAAGAAAAAAATTATTATGTAGTTGATAAAAGTCTTCTGATTCAGGAATTTCTTGAGCGGATGGCAAAAGCCACGTTGGTTACACGCCCCCGCAGATTCGGTAAAACACTCAATATGAGTAGGCGCTGCCCGCCCATGGCGTGCTTGCAGAATTCTTCGATATCACAAAGAATTCAAAAGTAATTTTTGCAGATACTGACATTATGAAAACAAAGTACGCAGAACATATGAACAGCTACCCGACAATATTTCTTTCATTTGCAGATGCAAAGGATAGTAAAAACCGGATTGTTGCATGCGTGAAAGAACAACTGCTTAAGGTATATGATCAATACTCCTTTACATTGGAAAATTTGAGCATCTTTGAAAAGCCCCAATTCGATTCTATTTTGAAGGGACTGTCAAATTTGGATGATGGAAATCTGGAGACCGTTGATCGCGCCATCAGTTTTCTTATGACAAGGTGTCATCAATACTATGGAAAGCGGGTCATGCTTTTTATAGACGAATACGACACACCTTTTATAGAAGCTCATACCGGAGGTTTTTATGAAGATGTACGCGGAGCGTTTGCTGCTTTGCTTCATACCTCACTGAAATCCAGCGATGATTTGGAATATGCTATGATTACCGGGATACAGCGTGTTGCGAAGGAGAACGTTTTTAGTGATTTGAATAATATATTTGTATGCACAGTGAAGGATGCTGATTATGCAAGCTATTTTGGATTTACAGAGAATGAAGTTAAGAAGATGCTTGTTGATAACGGGATGGAGTATACAGCTGATGTAAAGGAAATGTATGACGGATATAACATAGGAGGCATCGACATCTATAATCCATGGTCAATTGTGAACTATGTATGCAAGAAGGTATTGGCTCCCTACTGGATCAATACCAGTTCCAATACAATGATCAAAGAAGCAATGCAAAGCTGTGAACAGGATTTTAAGGATGATTATGAGAAACTTATCAAAACCGGTACAGTAGAAACATTGGTGAATTTTGAAACCTCCTTTTATGAATTGAAAAATACATCCAGCTTGTGGGGACTATTTGTCAATGCGGGATACTTAACTGTACATAAGACTTTGGATGTACTTGAGGACATGTACTCCTTACGGATTCCAATAATGAGGTCGCAAGAGAATTTCAATCACTGACGGTGTTTTTTCTGAATGTGGATGAAACCACGGTGGCAAAAATGTTTCAGGCACTAAAAACACAGAACTGGGATGAATTTTTGAAGAATTATCAGAAAATGCTGCTGGAGTCTGTCAGCTATTATGATTTAAGAAATGAGAATTCATACCACTCACTGCTTTTAGGTATGTGTATGTGGCTGCGAAACGATTATGAAATCGTCAGTAACAGGGAAAGCGGAGAAGGACGTTTTGATATTTTGCTCAACAGTAAAAACAATGCTCTGCCATCTATGCTGTTTGAATTGAAATACACGAAGGATGAGAATGTGAATCTGGAAGCATTAGCTGAAGCGGGTATGGAACAGATGAAAAAGAAAAAATATGGTATCGGTTTGGAGAACTGTGTTTATATCGCCTTGGCACATTGTGGAAAACGTGTTTCCATGAGCAGAGAATAAGATAATGAAAAGAAGTTTCGAGACGATTGTGTTTATGAAATAATCATAATCCACAAAGAAACTTCTTTTTATCTGTCGAGCTAAACGAGTGCCGCGGATTTAAACTATTGTACAGATACCATAGGACAGGCGATACCTGCTTCAGCAGTTTCATAGTCTGCGGATTTCATCTTTCACTTCGCATATTTTCTCATGCTTTTGCAGGTCAGACACGAATTGATATCAAACACAAAGAGCTTTTGTATTTTCAATTATGAATCTTCATATTCAAAGTGAATTTCTAGCTATCGTATGATGGTTAAATTCCATATTTTACACAGCAGGCAGTTGACATTTTATGCAGCTTCCTGTACGATATAGGTGACTTAATAAAGAGTCTTTAAAAAGAGGTGGTGATTTATTGGCTTGGAATCCCATACAGATGAAACAGGAGAATCTATCTGTTTTACGAAACGTATTTCTCAAGCAGCACAGTGCGACAAAGCCACAGCTGGCAAAGCTGAGTGGTTTAAGCGTTGTGACTGTTAATTCTTTGATCCATGAGCTTTTGGAAACCGGTGAAGTAATACAAAAGCAGATGCTTCCATCCGGTGGAGGACGACCTGCCCTGCAGTATCAGTACAATGGCCGTTATAAAATGGCATTAACAGCGTATATGTATGTTCAAGAGGGAAGAGAGCGGTTATTTCTGGAGGTTCAGGACTTATTTCAAAACATGGTAGCATCCGATGCCTATGAGATAGCGGATATGGATATTGATATGCTGGAGCATGCTATTTCAAGGTGGATGAAACAGTATCCGACAATATCAGTTATGGTCTTTGGTATTCCCGGTACGGAGCATCAGGGAAAGCTGAAGGTTATGGATTATGCAATCTTCCAATCACAGGAGCTGTTCGCAAGACTGCGCAGCACCTATCAGATGCCTGTGCTTATAGAAAATGATATCAATGCGGCTTTATTCGGTTACTGTCAGCGGCAGAATATACGTCAGGAATGTACAGCGGGTCTGTATTTTCCAAAAAAGTATCCGCCGGGTTCGGCACTCTATATCCGCGGAGATATTTATCGCGGCGCGAATCACATGGTAGGTGAGCTTGATCAGCTGCCACTGGGCGTTAATTGGAGAGAACAGAATATCAGTGATGAGCAGCAGCTGCGTAACATGGATTTGCTTATACAAAGCATCGCCTGTATGTATGATCCGCATGCGCTTCTGATTTATTGTGACACAATGGATGAGGCACTGCTGAAGAAGCTGATTACTATCATGAAGACAGAGTGGAAGGTGCTGACGCCTCCAACGATGATCTTACGTAGCAGTATCCACGAGGATTTCTCACTGGGCGTCAGAGAAATAGCCGCAAGAGAGCTTTTTGATCAGATCATACGGAAAGAAAGAGGTACTTCATTATGAAAAAACTGGATCTGCATATGCATTCCAAATATAGCGACGATGGTCAGTATGAACCCATAGAATTATTGAAAATGTGCAAAGCTGCCGGTCTGGATATGATGGCCATTGCCGATCATAACAGTGTAAGAGGAAGCCGGATTGCACTTCGCCATCAGCAGGAATATGGAATCACCTGTATACCTGCAATTGAAATAGATGCCGTGTCACAGGATGTTGGCTATCATATTTTAGGATATGGAATCGATGTTCATAATCCTGTATTTGATGAAATTGAGGAGCATGTGGCTTCTCAGGAACGCGAGGCAAGCAAGCGCCGCCGCCAGCTGGTACGGGACATGGGGATCGCCTTTGATGAAAAACGTATTCAGGAATTAAGTCCCGGCGGTATCACGACCGGTGAGGCGATTGGAGAAGCTGCTATGGAGTATGATGTGGAAAAGAAAAACCCGCTTCTGCAGCCGTATTATCCAGGGGGGGAACGCAGCGATAATCCTTTTGTGAATTTTTACTGGGATATATGCGCACCTGGGAAGCCCGCCTATGTGGAAATCTTCTATCCGAGTGTCAGCGCCATCGTGGAGCTGCTTCACCAGCAAAATGCATTGGCCATTGTGGCACATCCCGGGATGAATGCCAAAGAACAGATGGATCGCATACATGATCTGCTTCAGCTCGGTGTTGACGGGTTTGAGGTGTTCAGCTCCTATCACAGTGAACAGCAGACACAGTTTTATTATGATCTGGCAAAGAGCCACGGCTTGTACATGACCTGCGGAAGTGACTTCCACGGGAAGACGAAGCCTGCAGTTCACATTGGTATGTGCAGCATGGAGGAAGACGAAAATACACGTCTGGTGCGCAAGCTGGAAACACTGCGCATATGAGAAAAAGCTGCGGTTATGCTCTCAACCGCAGCTTTTTCCATGGAAATGTCCTGACGAATGCCGCTTTTTTACGTATAATGCAGGCAGAACCAAGGCGTTCATTCTCTCATAATATCATTAGATGTCAATACCTGCACGTTCCAGTCCTCCCTGTGTAAAGTGCCAGCTTTTGATATGTCTGCCCTTGCTCAGAAGTGTCACGAAAGCCTCACCCCTCAGGGTTTCCTGTATCCTTCCCTGCATGGCTCCCTGTTTCGGTGAAGCAAGCGTGTGCCCCTTTTCACCAGACAAGCGTATACGCAGCTCCAGAGGATATTGCTTCAGCACGATTTGCTGGTTTTTCCTGTCCTCTGTGGCACGACACCCCAGATAGGTCGCAAAGCACAGCTGTTTTTCATGAACCATCAATACGCAGATACAGCCCTGAAAGGAGCCGGTGAGAAATGGAATATGTGCCAGAGAAAAGAAAAAGCAGGAAGCAGTGTCCTCACAGTTGTTTGACTGATACCAGGCATAAGCGGAGGGAAACGAGGTACCGCGGTCCTTCTCCATATAGCCGCTGCCATGAATCTGAAAGCAGCGATCGTTCAGTCGGATTGTTCCGCTGACGGTGTGACGCAGAGAAATGATGGAATGCACACATTCCATAGGCACGTAGGAAAACGGACCCATAATGGTCGGTGCATACGGGGAAGTATGCAGCGGTGTTAAGGAGCTGTGCAGCAGATCCGCCTGCAGCTGCGGCAGGCGTAGTGTTACGGAATTCATAGACAGCCGGTTTCCTCTGATGTTAAGCACAAACGGATGCTGCTGTATGGTTACAGCCTTCCATGGATACTCCACATAGCGGCTTTTCTTCGTATGGGTGTCAAGAAACTGAATAAATGCGCTTTTCTTAGCATTGCTGATCTGTAATCCGAAGATGATTGCAAAGCTGATTTCTTTGGTTTGAACACGTACATACCAGCCCTCAAACCAGGGCTTGTTTCCCTTTGGCAGATGCAGTGCGAATTCCTGTTCAAGTGATGATTTCATAAGCAGCCTCCATGTTCATTCGTATATCGCATGGAATATTGTATGTAGGAAGGATGCTTCCTATACCCATGGATTCTTCTTTACGCAAGGAACTGTTTTTGAAAGATGCTTTTCAACTTTCTCCAATAATAAAGAAATTGAGATCAGGGGATGAACACTTTCATATCTCAGGCTGAACACAGGCTGTAATCTTCATTTCTGAAGGAACAGTTAGACATTCTGCCGGCTTCTTGCTAATGAAAAAGCGGTAAAAGTAAGAAGCTGTAATTCATCCATATATCTAGTAGAATCCAGCTTGGATAAGGACAAAATAATATCGTATGGCAGTAATCTCATAGATTAAGAGTTCCCTTTATAGTAGCCTTGATTGATTTATTCTCCGCTGAATCGTAATCAATCATAAAAAAATGTTAAAAATATACAAAAAAATGGTATTGACAACGCTTTCAGCGTGGTGCTATACTGTAGGTGCGGATAAAGAAATGACTGGATTGTAATTCTTAACTTGATTTTAGGAAGCAAGACCTATCAGTAAATCCAAATTTTTGGTATGATAACGTCTTGCTTTTTTGTGTCTTATAAACATAAGCGAAATGAGCGGGATGTGCAGAAACGGATACTGTTAAAGCACAGAGCTTCATATATAAAAAAGGTGAGGCTGTGAATTGAACAAGGAAAACAGGAGGGAAAGAAAATGGAAGTTTTATGTAGTCCGGTGAATGGCAAAGCTACTATGCTGGAGAATGTACATGATGAAATGTTCTCGGAAAAAATGCTGGGAGACGGTATCGCAGTGATACCGGATGAGAATGAATTGAGGAGTCCTGTGGAGGGAACGGTAACCATGATTTATGAAACACAGCATGCAATCGGTATTCAGACAGATTTGGGAACCGATATTCTGATACATATCGGTATAGACACCGTGCAGCTGCACGGGGTACCGTTTCAAACAAAAGCAAAGGTTGGAGATCGGGTTAAGCAGGGAGATTTGCTGACCATCGTAGACTGGGATATGATAAGAAATAAAAACATGGATGTTATTGTGCCGATTATTGTAACAAATAAAAGGGTTGATCAAATGAAAACAAATGGGGATATCAGAGTGGGGGAGCCTTTGTTTGAGATAGTGTAAGCGGGTGCTCATATGCAAATCAAGAAAATTTATAACAATAACATCGCCATGGTCAAAAACGAGGCTGGGGATGAGGTCATTCTGGTGGGAAAGGGCATTGTATTCGGTTTGAAAAAAGGGGATGAAATTCAGGCGGAAAAAGCGGAAAAGAAGTTCGAGCTGAAGGGGGAGGCGAAGCATAAATTTGAAAAAATGATTCAGGATACACCAATCGACTATATTCTGGTATCCGAGGAAATCATTGCGTATTTCAAGGAGCACAGCACGAAAGCACTGAATGACGGTATTTATGTAACACTCACCGATCATATAGCGAACACCATAGAGCGCATACGAATGGGAATAGATTTCGACATGACGATGCTGTTAAATGTGAAGTCTTTGTACAGAGAGGAATATAAGCTCGCTTTACATGCAATCGAAATGCTGCGCAATGCATTTCATCTTCATATCGATGACAACGAAGCAAATTTTATAACACTGCATATCGTCAACGCCGAGCTTACCTCCAATATGATGGAAATATATACCATTACATCCATCCTGGAAAGCATCAATACAATTGTGTTGCAGAGCTTCCAAGTCGATGTACAGGATAATTATGATTTTGACCGGTTCCTCATCCATTGCCGCTTCTTTGTGCAGCGCATTGTCAATGCGGAAGCCGGTGTGCACCAATCAACGGCAAATCAGGTAATCTTTCAGATGATGAAGGAACAGAGTGTGCAGCAGTATGCCTGTGTAAATCAAATCGCAGAGATGCTGGAAAAAAAGTATGCATACTCTGTCAATGATGAGGAAAAATTATATCTTCTGATTCATTTGAATAAATTAACGAAGGACAGCGTTTAGAAAAAGAACCCTGAATAACATACAAAAAAAGCCTGCAGAGAGCTTTTGGAATACCGGTACAGCATTGCCGGCTTACTCTTGTTTCACTGGTTTCAAAAGAGATAGCTATATGTGATATGTACCCGTATGATATACCGGAAAGCCTGGGGATGAACGGCACTTTCTGCGGCTTGTATGTAGTCTTCAGTTCTGATATAAAATCAGTGAGAAAGGGATATAGAGAAGTAAGCCAAGCGATACCATCTCTATACTAGGTGAAAGACACACAGCATTGGATGGTGACGGTAGATCCGGCCAAACCTCTTAGAAAATTTATTTTCATAAAAGGAGGAAATTTTTATGGCAAAGTATACAGAAATGGCCAAAGGAGTCTTGACGAATGTTGGCGGAATTGAAAATATCACATTCGTTGAGCACTGTGCGACGAGATTGAGAATTCACTATAAGAGCAAAAACAAGGTAAATGTGGAGGCCCTGAAAACGGTGGACCGTGTTGTTGGACTGGTTGAGAAAGCCGGACAGGTACAGATTATTATCGGTCCGGAGGTCAATGATGCGTATAATGAATTTCTGGATGTTTCCGGCTTCAAGGTAACGGATGAACAAGCGTCCGTGGGGAATGATTCGTCCGATGATGAGCAGGAAAAGAACTTTATGTATTATTTGAATGTCTTCGGAAACAAATGTGCGGCAATCTTTATGCCGATCATTCCGGCTATGATTACCGGAGGTCTGATCCTGGCTGTTAAAAACCTGCTGGTAAACTACTTCGGTATGAGTGCGGATGGCGGAACTGCGACACTGCTTCTGAATATCTTCACGGCTGGTTTCTCGTTCTTCCCGATCTGGATCGGATACTCCTTCGCGAAATCATTGCGTATGGAACCGATTATGGGTGGTTTTTTAGGAGCTGTACTGTTTGTATGCAGTGATGCGAAGGGGCTTGATTTCCTGGGACTCAGTGTGCCAACCGTAACCTATGCAGGCAGTGTGTTCCCGATCATTCTGGGTGTGGCTGTTATGTATTTCGTTGATAAATTCCTGAAACGCGTCATTCCGGAAATGTTTGTGTATTTCTTAAAACCAATTCTAACCATGATCATCGTTGTTCCTATCACCTTGATTGTTTTAGGACCGATCGGTACCGTGTTAAGCAACAGTGTCGGTGCCGCAATTCAGGCAGTCATGAGTGTTGCCGGCTGGATTGCAATGCCTATTCTGTCTGCCCTGTATCCGTATATGGTTATGCTTGGGCTGGATAAAGCATTTACACCGATTATGGCACAGTCCATTGCGGAAATCGGCTATGATCCATTCAATATGGTTATGGGTCTTGTATCCAATCTATGTATTGGCGGCAGTGCACTTGCAGTTGCGTTCCATTTAAAAGATAAAGCGAAAAAGGGTATGATTTCATCCTTTGGTATTACAGCGCTGTGCGGTGTTACAGAGCCTGCCTTCTACGGCTCCCTGATCATGCGTCCGAAATGTCTGATCGGTACTGCAATCGGTGCGGTATGCTCCGGTCTGATTGCCGGAATCTTCGGTCTTCAAAACTATGTTGTCGGCGGATGTCCGGGTCTGTTATCCTTCTTCTATTTCCTGCCCGCAGATGGTTCTACGGGGAATATCATCCTATATTTTGCAGTAGCGGTTGTTGCGATTGTCGTATCCTTTGTGGCGACCAGCTACATTCTTAAAAAAACAGATACTGTGAAAGAATAGAGTAAGAAAAGACTTTGACGAAACTGTATTTGTTGAAGTCTTTCTTTCAAATGAAACAAATAAAGGAACGAAGAACACGGAGGTAAGAAAATGAAGGTACTCGTCGGAGAGTTTGTCACAGAATCAAATGCTAATATTCCCACTATATGTACGATAAAGCAGTATGATATCGGACTTGGTGAGGATTGTATTCAGAAAATGGGAATCCGTGAAGTTTTTGAAAGGAACGATGTCACGCTGATACCCAGTATATATGCAAATGCCGGAGCTTCCGGTGTTGTAGAGAAAAGCGCATTTACGTATATCGAGCATGTGTTTATCGATACGCTAAAAAAGAATTTGCATGAAATTGACGGTATTTTCCTGATGCTGCATGGTGCCAGTGAGGTGGAGGAGCTGGGGTCCGGAGATCATCATATTTTAAAGGAGCTGCGTAAACTTGCCGGTCCGTATTTACCGATTGCGATTGTATGTGATCCGCATGGAAATTTATGCAAGGAATATGCAGAATCGGCAACCATCCTGCGAAGCTATCGCGAGTCCCCGCATACGGATGCTGATGAAACAATGGAAAAGGTAGCGGAAATGCTATGTGAGCTGTTGAAAAAACGGCGTAATATTCATGCGGTATACCACAAGCTTCCTTTGATTCTGGGTGGAGAACAAAGCGTATCTGCGGATGAGCCGGTCTTATCAATCAACCGGTATATGGATGAACTGGAGAAGGACGATCGTATCTTAAGCTGTTCCTGGCATGTTGGCTATATCCGTCATGATTGTGATGTCGCAGGCTGCGGTATCATTGTTGTTCCATACAGTGAGCAGGATTTGCCTTATGCACAGGAGGCTGCGGATCGTCTGGCTGCCTATGTATGGGAAAAGCGTCATGAGTTTCATTATACAGGCTTAACAGCTTCGCCTTCCAAAGCGTTGCAGATGGCACTGGATTTTCAGGATAAGCCGGTGTTTATCACGGATTCCGGTGATAATGTAACATCGGGTGCAACCGGATGGAACACCGGTATACTGCGTCAGGTGCTGCAAACGGAAACGACAAAAAAATTTTTATTTGCGACCATATGCGATCCTGCCGCATACCAGACACTGTCCGCATGTAAAACAGGGGAGGAGCTTTCCTTTACTCTGGGTGTAGGCTTTGATGAGCTGAGCAGTGCGGTGGAGCTGGATGCTGTTGTGAAAAGCAGTGGAAACCTGACAGGCTTTATGATGCATGATCATACCTCTGTTTTCGGACACTGTGTCAATGTTCATATAAAGGGAACTTCGATCGATATCATGGTTGCGGATACCGGTTGGGCAGTTTGTGAGCTGCATCAGTTTGTCAGTGCAGGCATTGATGTCGATGCGTATGATGTTATCGTCGTAAAGCAGGGGTATATTTTTCCCGATTTCAAAGCAAAGGGGAAGCTTTGTGTCATGTCACTGACCGAAGGGGCAACTCTTCAGGATACTGCACGTCTGCCATTTAAACGTATCATGCGCCCTATGTTTCCAATCGATGATATCTGAAGCATACCAAACGTATATACGGATTATATGACAGGAGGAGGAAGCAGATGAAAATTTTAGCAGCTAAATTTGTATTGGAGGCAAATGCCCATGTACCGATGAAATGTGATATGGAGAATGTGGCGTTGTCTTATGGAAAGGAAGCACTGTCACACATGCAGCTTGGCAATGTGTTTGATGCAGAGGATATAGATCTCATTCCGGTAATCTGTGCGGATGCCGGATGCAGCGGAGTGATGAAAACATCCTGTTTTATGTATATTGAGCAGCGCATTCTACAGGCTGTGAAGGAACATGTAAAGGATTTGGACGGTATCTATCTTCACCTGCACGGCGCAAGCTTTGTAGAGGATATCGGTTCGGGGGAGCATCACTTGCTGCGCTGTATTCGCAGGATTACCGGCCCCTATCTGCCCATAGCGATATCCTGTGATCCGCATGGAAATCTGACAAAGGAATATGTGGAGAATGCCACCATTCTTCGCAGCTTTCGGGAGGCACCGCATACTGATATTCCGGAAACTGTACAATTTGTATGCCGTGCACTCGTTCAGGAAATCCGCAATCGGATGAATATGCGTCCTGTATACCGAAAGCTTCCATTGATACTGGGAGGAGAACAGAGTGTTTCTGCGGATGAACCGGTACGTTCCATCAATCAGTTTATGAATGAACTGGAAAAGGATGAGCGGATACTGAGCTGTTCGTGGCATGTCGGATATCTGCGTCATGATGCCCCGGAAGCAGGCTGTGGGATTGTCGTAGTGCCAAGCGCACAGGACTTTCAGCAATATGCTGAAGAAACAGCAGATCAGCTGATGAACTATGTCTGGGGTAAGCGCCATGAATTTCATTACACGGGTCTTACCAGAGAACCGCAGGAAGCATTGCAGGCAGCTCTTGATTTTTCAGGAAAGCCGGTGTTTCTCACGGATTCCGGGGATAATGTGACCTCCGGAGCGATGGGGGCTAACACATTTATATTACGGCAGGTGTTAGCTTGTGAACATCTGACAAAACGCTTTTTGTTTGCCGCGATCAATGATCCCGCAGCCTATCAGCTGCTGGAAACACATGATGTGCAGGAGCAGGTTCATTTACGCCTCGGTATGGATATGGATGAGTGTACAGCTGCGGTGGAGCTGGATGTAACAATACTTGCAAAGGGCCGGCAGGAAGGAACGCATATGTATGGGGAAGAAGGAGATTACGGAGGTCTGGTTAGCGTATCGGTAAAGGGTAAGCCGATAACGATCGTTGTTACGGATAATAATCATTCCTTTGTGGAAAAGCACCAGATGGACGCATGCGGTATCGACTGGGATGATTATGATGTCATCGTTGTTAAGCAGGGATACATCCATCCGGAATTGAAGGAAAAAGGAAAGCTGTGCATCATGTCCTTAACGGATGGGGCAACCTTGCAGGATACAAAGCGGATACCGTTCAAGCTGATTATGCGTCCGATGTATCCGCTGGATGATATGTAGCATATGCTCAACAGAAATGATAAACTGGAAATACGGTATGAGAAAGGAAGGAATGTATGATTAAGTTAAAAGAAGTAGAGGCACCGAAACCGGAGGAGGGGCTTATCCCTGTCATGCTGAGCGATGAAACAATGCAGAATCGAAAAGCATGTCTGCTTGAAAGTATGCAGAAGGACGGCTTTGATGCAGTAGTCGTATATGCAGATTTGGAGCATGGCAGTAATTTTGAATATCTGTGCGGTTTTCTACCGCGCTTTGAGGAAGCGTTGCTTATTCTTCATGCAAATGGTAAGGCATTTATGGTACTGGGAAATGAGAATTTAAACAAGGCGGGAAAAGCCAGAATCGAAGCAGTACCTATTCACATGCCGCATTTCTCCCTGCCGAATCAGCCAATGCAGACAGAGAAAAGTGTTGCGCAAATACTGGCATCCTGCGAGTTGGAAGATGCAGAAAAAATCGGATTGATCGGATGGAAGAATTTTACCAGCCATGTGGAGGATAATCATCTGCTGTTTGATTTGCCGTATTTTCTTGTTGAGGCACTTAAGACGGTTTGCGGGAAAGCACAGTTTACCAATGCAGCGTATCTCCTCATTGGAGAAAACGGTGTTCGGACAACCAACAATGCGAATGAGTTTGCACACTATGAATACGGGGCAGCATTGGCAGGAAACTGCATACTGAAGACCATGGATCGCCTAAAGGTCGGAAAAACGGAAATGGAAATGGCAGAAACACTTGCAGCTGACGGACAGCGTCACAGTGTTGTGACCATCATGGCTACAGGAGCCCGTTTTGAAAAAGCCAATCTGTATCCGGGAAATAAACAAATTCAGTGCGGTGATAAAATTTCCATCACCACAGGATTTAAGGGAGGATTGCAGAGTCGTGCAGGCTATGCAGTGGAATGTGCTGAGCAGCTGCCTGAGAAGGAACAGGATTATCTAAAGGCAGTCGCGATTCCTTATTTTCAGGCAGTAAAAACCTGGCTGGAAACCATTGAAATCGGGATAAACGGAAACGATTTGTATGAGGCAGTTGAGACTGTATTGCCGAAGGAGGACTATGGCTGGACACTGAATCCGGGACACCTGTGCGCTGATGAGGAATGGATGTCCTCACCGATCTATCCGCAGTCTGAGGAAACATTACAAAGCGGCATGCTGTTTCAGATTGATATCATTCCAAGTGTAAACGGTTATGGGGGAGTCAGCTGTGAAAGTGGAATTTTACTAGCAGATGAGCAGTTGCGAAAGGCAATCGCAAAGGAATATCCGGCTGTGTGGGAACGCATCGTGAAGCGCAGAGCATATATGCAGGAAGTGCTGGGAATCCGTATTCAGGAGGATGTGTTACCAACAAGCATGGCAACGGCATATCTCAGACCGTATCTGTTGAAGAAAGAGATGGCGCTTGCCAGTGTATGAAGAGCATCTTCTTACATCGAAAGCAAGATCATGAAACCGGAAAAGCTGCGGCTGGTGGTAAGTGATATTGATAATACCCTTGTTGTAAAACATCATGCGTTGACAAAAAAAGCAAAAGAGGTTATCGGTAAACTACGTAAACGACACATCGTATTTGGTTTGGCATCCGGACGCTCTCTTGCAGAAGTGCGAAGATTGCTGCACCGCTGGGGATTGGAAGATGTTGATATGCTGATATGTATGAATGGATCAACGCTTTGGGACAATCTTACGAAAGAGGAAGAAACATACTATAAACTGAAAAAGGAATGGATTCGGGAAATCATAGAAAAAATGTCCGTTTTCTCTTGTAATCCCGTTATCTATCAAAATGATTGCATATATTGCAAAGAGATGGATGAGGTTGTGAAACAATCGGCTACATCTGCAGAAATGGAAGCAATTGAAGTTATGGATATGAAGGTGTTTTATCAGGAAGAAAATGCCAAAATCATGTTCCGGGTAAACGAGGAAGATATGCCGCAAATTGAAGCATATCTTACTGCTCATCCTTCTAAGGATTATCACTTTTTTAAAACACAGTCCACCCTTATGGAATTTTCTCATCGCAGGGTTTCCAAAGCATATGCTTTGAAAAAATTCTGTGAAAAACATCAGATATCTACAGCTGAAGTTATGGCGTTTGGAGATACGACAAATGATCATACAATGCTGGAACCAAGTGGTGTAGGTGGGTGTTTGAAAAACGGCAGCGATGATAAAAAGGCGATAGCAGATATCATCACAGACTATCCATGTGATGAGGACGGTTGGGCACGTTTTATGGAAATGTATGCAGAATGAAAAAGAAAGCAGAAAAACAACCCTATCTGTATTTGCGTCTTATTGAAATGCTGCTGGGTATTCTGATAACAGCAATCGGGTTATCCTGCATGATGAAATCACAGTTGGGACAGACTGCAATAACAGCTTTTACACAGAATCTAACTGCCATTACCGGTATCAAGAGTGGAACAGTACTGATTATATTCTTCATATCCTGCACAGGAGCACAGATCGTTATCCTGAAAAAGCAGTTTGCAAACATACAGTACCTTCAAATACCTCTGGCACTGCTGCAGGGAAAAATTGTGAATCTGATCTGTTATGATGTGCCCGGACTCTGTGACTGGTATCCGAAAACCTATATCGGAAAATGGCTGTGTATCTTTTCAGGTATACTCTTCTGTTCCTATGGTGTGGCTGTATTATTTCATGCCGATCTTGTTAAAAATCCATTTGAGGAACTGGCTATGGTCATATCCAAACGGCTGCGGATGGAATTTTGTATATTTCGAACCAGAATAGACATTGTTTTCATGCTGCTGAGTCTGTTTATGATTCTATGCTTCCATCTGGATTTCACGGCAGTTAGAGAAGGAACATGGGTATGTATGCTCCTGTTGGGGAAATCAATGAAATATACGTTTCCTTTCGCAGCGAAAACATCGGTATATCATCGAAAAGTAAATAGGAAATACCAATATCAAGAAAACGTGACATAAACGAGTAAAATGATGCATCTAAGATGCAGGAATGGAGGCTACTATGCAAAATATAGAAAAACAAAAATTTTTATGGGGCAGTGCCACAGCAGCGTATCAATGTGAGGGAGCCTGGGATGCGGATGGAAAAGGCTTAGGAGAATGGGATGTATTTTCCCATGGTAACCCATTGAATATCAATGGTGCTACAGGGGATGTATCCTGTGATTTTTACCATCACTATGAGGAAGATATCGATATGCTGAAGGCCGGAGGACAGAATACATACCGGTTTTCCATCTCCTGGGCAAGAATCCTTCCGAATGGAAGAGGTGCTGTAAATCAGGGGGGGATAGATTTCTATAACAGGGTTATTGACTACTGTCTGAAACAGGGTGTGGAGCCGAATGTGACCTTGTTTCATTATGATTTACCGGAAGCAATTGCAAAGGAAGGCGGCTGGGAAAATCGTGCCATTGTAGATGCATTTGCAGAATATGCAAGGGCCTGCTTTACCGCCTTTGGTGACCGTGTAAAGCTGTGGGTCACGATCAACGAGCCGAAATACTATGCATATTGCAGTCATATGGTAGGGAATTATCCTCCCAATCACCGTCATGATTTTAACCGCTATTTTACGACGGTCTATCATGAAGCAGTCGCCAGTGCGAAAGCAGTGGCAATCTACCATTCGCTGAAGCTGAACGGGTCAATCGGTATTGTGCATGATTCCAGTAATGTGGAGGTAGCACCGGATACGAAGGAAAAAGAACGTGTTCATATGATTGCGGATCTGTTTTATAACCGTATCATATTAGACACCGCATGCAAGGGAGAATTTCCGGGCGCACTGATTCCTTTGTTGCGGGAGTATGGAATCGATACCAGCTATATTAAGTTTGAGGATATGCTGGTATTCCTACAGGGGAAAGTGGATTTCCTTGGGTTGAACGTATACAATCGCTTTTATATTACGGACTACTCAGCAGGGGAAACGGAGGTCTTCCATAACAATAAGGGGGCAGGCTCCAATGCAAAAGAGGGAATCCGTATCAGGGACTGGTATGAAACAGCGATCGATCCAAATACAAAACGGAATCTATGGGGAAGGGAAATCTATCCGAAGTGCATGTATAACACATTGATGGAAATTAAAGAACGCTATGGGGATATTCCTGTGTATATCACAGAGAATGGTCATGGCTGTTATGAAAAACCAAACGATGAAGGCTATGTGGAGGACGATGAGCGTATCGAAATGATGCAGGGATATATTGACTATATGTTGAAAGCGATGGAAGACGGCTGCAATGTAAGGGGGTACTATGCCTGGTCTACGATGGATTTATACAGCTGGGTTAACGGTTATGAAAAGCGTTACGGGCTTGTACGGGTGGATTTTGATGATCACAACAGGCGATATCCGAAAAAGAGCTATTACTGGTTCAAAAAGCTGATTGAAGATTATCGGAAAGCAGAAGAGGAATAATCAGCCTGTAAGAAAAAAAGAAGATGTATGGATCTAGTTGCGTTGTATGCAGGCTGTGAGGAAGGACAGACAGGTGATTCATAGGTGTGATCTTCTGTAAGATGATATATAATAGAAAACAATCCACAAATACTTAAATTCGTATGTTTATTTCAGAATGAACATACCGAAAAAAGCAGAAATATGATGATAAAATAAAAAACGATAGCATTAGCATTTCTAGTTCTTTCTTACGTTAGGGTATTTGAAAAAGGAAGAATTCAAATTCTATTGAAATTACAATAGTATTGAATTCTCCTTTTTTGAATTTAACCACAATCGAGTAAGAACCGCATTTCTCGCAGCCTTTCGCTTTTTTTATATTTTATTCAATATCTCCGTTTAATCGGTAGATATTTGATACAATTGTGCGTATTTGTTCTTGAGATATTCGATGTAATACTTCGGATCAAAGGACTCCCCGCATACATCCATCATCAGCTCATCCGCATCCTTGAAGGCACCGTACTGATGAATATTCTCCTTCAGCCAGCCGCTGATTTTTTCAAAGGCACCGCTGCGCAGTGCTTCCTCCACATCCATATCCTGTTCCATCTGATGATAGAACTGAGCCGCAAATGCGCTTCCCAGCGCATAAGTAGGGAAATAGCCCAGCAGAGCACCGCCCCAGTGCATATCCTGTAAAATACCGTCCCGGTCATGCTCTGGACGGATTCCCAGATATTCCTCATATTTATCGTTCCACATCGTATCCAGATTGTCATAATCTGCAGTGCCGTTGAAGATTTCCTTCTCCAGCTCATAGCGGATCAGAATATGGATCGGGTAGGTCAGCTCATCCGCTTCCGTACGAATAAAGGAAGGTCGTGATACATTGATCATCCGCATGAAATCATCCAGAGAAACATCCTGTAGCTGCTTTGGAAAATGCTGTTGGAGCTTTGGATAATTCACTTCCCAGAATGCACGGTTTCTTCCGATGTGATTTTCCATAAAACGTGACTGTGATTCATGCATGGCTGTACCAATTCCGCTGAACAGGGAGGTTCCCTCATATGCTTCCTTTACCTGCAGGCCGTATTGTGCATGCCCGTATTCGTGAATGGTTGAGAAAATCGCAGACATCACATTGTGTTCATGATAATGCGTGGTAATGCGTGCCTCATGCGCTGAGAAGAAGTCCGTGAACGGATGCTCCGTTGTTGTCATATAGCATTCCCTGTCATTAACCTTCATATAGTCCATGAGCTCCTGCATAAAGGCCTCCTGTTCCTTGATATCAAAGGCTGTAAACAGCAGGGAATCGTCAATCGGTGTTCCCTCCTTCAGGAGCTTTTGCAGAAACGGAAGCAGTTCCTTTCGAATGGCATCGAAGAAGCGGTCATAATATGCAATATCGGTGTTGATCTGATAGCTGTCCAGCATAAAATCATAATCGCTTTTCTTATCTGTGACATAGGACAGAATCTCCTTCTGCTTTTCTATGACGCTGATCAGATGCGGCTTAAACAGCTGATAATCATCCTGTTCCTTTGCCTCATGCCATGCGGCCTCACTGTCTGCGATGGTTCTGCGATACTCCACGTACACCTCTCTTGGCAGTACACGCAGCTCATTCAGCTCGCGCAACAGCAGCTGCAGCTCTTTCTTACGCTCTGCACTTACATTCTCCTGCCTTGCCAGCTCTTCGATCCTTTGGATACTTTCCTTGTCCGCCATTTGATCGAAGGCTTCTCCCGACAGGATTGCCGTCATGCGGTTGCGGTAGGGAATGCCGTTTTTCGGAGCAATCGTGGCCTGGTCATAATACATTGTGCTCAGTGCCATCTGATAGGCATTCTTTTTTTCTTTATACTCATGAAAAAATGCTTCTAAATCCATGTTATCACCTCTGTTATGTATTGTATCACAGCTGAAGAAGAAACGTAACTGTTCCCGATAAAAAGATGGAAGGGACAAATGTGCAGCTGGATACCATCCGATGGCATCGGGGTGTGTCTGCTTCCCTTCTTACCGGCCTTGCAGAATCCTCATCTGTCAGCCTGCGTTTAGAAAAAACCTTGTCTTCAAACGCGGATGCCTGTTGACGAAAATATATGGAAATGGTATGATGAGCGTGGAAATAAGGGAGCTTGTAGACAGGCTGAGAGGAAGTTGTGAACTTCGACCGATTACCTGATTTGGATAATGCCAACGTAGGGACTGCAGATATAACGCGGGTTATGCATACATGGCATAGCCCTTTTTTCATTATAAAAGGAGGCGCAGCATATGAAGGGGTACATATTTGATCTGGATGGCACGCTGGTGGACTCCATGTGGGTTTGGGAGGATCTGGCAGCGGTCTATCTTCAGACAAAGGGTATCAAAGCAGAGGAAAATCTCAGTAAAGAGCTGCAGCTGATGACGATGACAGATGCTATCCGGTATCTGAAGGAGAAGTATGTGATACAGGATTCCCTGGCACAGGTGCGTACTGAGGTTTATGCAATCGTACGACGACGCTACAGGCAGGAGGTTGCTGCCAAAAAGGGGGCCAGGGCCTGTCTGGAAAGACTGCATACCCAGGGGATGCGTATAGGCGTTTTGACGGCATGTGAACGGGTTTGCGCGGAAGAGGTCCTGAAACGAAACGGTCTGCTGGAATATATGGACTTTGTCGCAAGCTGTGAGGAGCTCCCCTATGATAAGCAGGACGGACGTCTGTTTGAGCTTATGCCTGCCATGCTGCATACGGATAAGGCAGAAACGATGTTTGTAGAGGATGCACTGCATGCCGTTCAGACATTGAAGACGCATGGCTTTCACGTGACAGCGGTATATGATGCAGCCAGTAAAGCGCACTGGAAAGAAATCTGCATGCAGGCCGATGCAGCCTTCCTGTCGCTGGATGATTTGAAAGGAGAATGAACATGAAAACTGTTGTAACAATTGCCGGCACTGACCCTACAGGGGGAGCCGGTGCACAGGCTGATTTAAAAACCTTTATGGCACATGAGGTATACGGTATGAGTATCCTGACAGCCCTGGTTGCACAGAATACAACCGGTGTGACTTCGATCATGAATGTAACACCGAAGTTTTTAAAGGAACAATTTGACTGTGTCTTTACGGATATCCGTCCGGATGCGGTAAAAATCGGCATGGTTTCCCAACCGGAGCTGATTGCCGTCATTGTGGAAAAGCTGAAGCAGTATGCAGTGGAGCGCATTGTCGTTGATCCGGTTATGGTCAGCACCAGCGGCTCCCGTCTGCTGGAGGATACAGCGCTGGAGCTGTTGCAAACAAAGCTGCTTCCTCTTGCCGATATCATAACACCGAATCTTCCGGAGGCTGAGGCTTTAAGCGGTATACGGATATGCAATCATCAGCATATGAGGAAGGCTGCTGCCATGATTGCGCAGGACTATGACGGATACATTCTGATAAAGGGCGGGCATTCCATGAACCGTGCCGATGATTTGCTGGTACATAAGGATGAGGCTCACTGGCTCTCCAGTGAAAAAATCGATAATCCAAACACCCATGGAACCGGCTGTACGCTGTCCAGCGCCATTGCCGGCAATCTGGCACTGGGATATGATATGATCAGTGCAGTGGAAAGAGCCAAGGCTTTTATCAGCGGTGCATTACGCGATGGTCTTGATCTGGGACAGGGCAGTGGACCATTGAATCACTGTTGGAATATCAAACAGAAGCAGCCGTTATAGAAGGTGCCCTTGAAAAGATGGACATAAAAGCATTTGTTATTTCAATATGTGTGATGCTGGTGTGATATATTTTTTTGATGAAGTTTCCATACAGTCTAAAAAACCATTCATTTAGGAAAATGATGCAATTTTTTTCATGCAGATGTGGTATGATATAGGAAGAAAGAGCTTCTCAAAAATGCAGGGATTTTGATGCTGCATTCTGTCATTTTAAAGAAGCCTGAAATCAGAAACGGGGTTGTTGTATGAAAAGCGGTAAGGAGATTCTGGCTGAGTTTCAGCTGGATCCATGGATGTTGTATGATACCATAGTCAATAGTACGGATGATTATATTTACCTTGTGAACATGCAGGAGGATCGTGCTTTAATTTCTGAAAATATGCTGCAGGATTTTGACCTTCCCGATCTCATTGTCCCTGGACTGATTCCGTTGTGGGGGGATCTGGTTCATGAACGTGACAGACAGCGATTTGATGATTCCATTACGGCTATGCTGAACGGAGAAACCGATGAGCATAATGTGGAATATCAGGTGCGCAATCGTAAGCATGAATATATCTGGGTTATCTGCAGAGGACTTTTAAAACGCAATGACCGTGGAGAGCCGATTTTTTTCGCCGGAATCGTATCCAATCTGGAGAATAAGGGAAAAATAGATTCCATCACCGGACTGTTTACCCAGACAGCCTGTGAAAATTCTGTAACACAGCTGCTGGAGCATAAGAGAAACGGCGGGATCCTCCTGCTTGGTCTTGATGATTTTTCCCATATCAATGAATTGAACGATCATATTTTCGGGGATGCTGTCCTGCGGCAGTTTTCCCAGACGATGCAGCGTCTTCTTCCCGCGTCGGCACGCATGTATCGATTCGACGGAGATGAATTTGCCATCGTATATGAACAGGCAACGCGCAAGCAGGTGCGGGAGTTATATAAAATCATCCACGCATACTGCAACAGACGGCACTTTATTGATGATATCGGCTATTTCTGTACGGTGTCAGGTGGAATTGCGATGTTCTGGGAGGATGGCGACAATTTCCTGGATTTAATCAAGTATGCGGATAATGCTCTGGAAGCCAGTAAATACCGCGGAAAGAATCAGTGTACACAGTTTTCACATGAGCTAGTACAGATCAAACGCCGCCGCTTATCCATTGCGAATCAGCTGCAGAGCAGTGTTTTGCGGGGTATGCAGGATTTCTACCTCGTATATCAGCCCCTGATCAATGCTTCCAGTATGAAGGTGGAGGGGGCAGAGGCTTTGCTGCGCTGGTCCAGCAGTGAATATGGAAATGTTCGCCCGGATGAGTTTATTCCCATTCTGGAATCTGCCGGTCTGATTCATCAGGCAGGGAAATGGGTGTTTCAGGAGGCCGTTCGTACGTGTAAGGAGTGGGTGAAGGAAAATCCGGGTTTTGTGATGAACGTGAACTTTTCCTATATACAGATGCTGAATGAGGATCTTCTGCCCTTTATCCGCAGGACCCTGAAGCAGGCGGATTTATCTGCAAAGCATATCGTCATTGAGCTGACGGAGAGCTGCTTTGTGACCGAGATGGATGCGCTGAAGCGCTCCTTCCAGCAGCTGCGGGAAATGGGGATTCGCATCGCGATCGATGATTTTGGTACCGGCTATTCCTCCCTGGGCATGCTGTCACAGATGCCGGCGGATATCGTTAAAATTGATCGGCTGTTAATATCATCGATTCATGAAAATTCTTTTCATCAAAGCTTTATCAATGCTGTAATTCCGCTGTGCCACAGTGTCGGCATACGGGTTTGTGTTGAGGGTGTTGAGGAACAGGAGGAATTGAAGGTTGTACGGGATATTCAGGCAGATAATATACAGGGCTTTTATTTTTCAAGACCTGTGGAAAAGCGTACCTTCCATGATCGATTCCTTGACTTGCAAATGGTATTGTAAGGAAACGTAAATCATCTGGTGTCCATTAGTATGCTGCGTGGCGGCAGTATCTGATGGACCTTTTTGTACAAAGCAGGCAGTTGAAGGATAGAAGCGAAAGGCGTCTATCGCTTACAGGAGGTTTGACATAGGAAGAACAGGTAATGTGAAGGCTGTTTTGATCAATACTGCATAGAGAATCATTTTCCGCTGAAGCATGAGATTTGAAAATGTAAAGTATAAAAAAAAGAACCCTTTCATTTGATAGTCCAAACTTGGTGTTCATTTACGAATCCTCTTTTTAGTATATTTCTGAGCCTTAAAGGGACAATATCATGATCGTAATGAGCACTTGCTTCCTACAGATTCTAACCGAGTATTCCCAAATACGTTAGGCCGATGGATACAATCATAATTCCGAAAATCAGCAATACAGCTTCCTTTCCATTTGTTTTTTTAAGTCTCCAGTAACAGAAAACAGTAACCAGAACCGGAAGAAAACAAGGCATGATTTTATCTATCAGCTCCTGCACAACAATTTTTCCTTCGCCGCTTGCAAATACCAGTGGCACATTTACTTTTACAGTCGTGGATATAAGGCATCCGGCAACGCATAAGCCTAATACGGTAGCTGCACCAGATATTCTTTTAATTACTTCATCACCTGAACCGGAATTGATAATTTCCATACCTTTTGTATACCCGATACGGAAACCGAACCATTTCATTCCTTGATTTAATATATTAAAGACAACAAATGTAAATATAGCTCCGAAAATGTTGCCGGTCACTGCCATTGTCGCTCCAATACTTGCACAAATAGGCCACAGTGTAAACCAGAACAATCCATCACCTAAACCGACAATAGGGCCCATCAATCCAGTCTTTATAGATGTTATGGAATCCTTTTCATCCTCCGGCGTGTTTACCTCGAGCGCAGCTATTAAACCGAAAAGCAGGGGAGCTAGCGTGGCATGTGTATTGAAAAATTCAAGATGTCTCTTGATAGCACGCTCCTTTGCTTCTACAGGAGCATCCTTGTAAATACGTTTTAGAACAGGTGTCAGCGTGAACAGGCATCCATCCGCCTGCTGTCGTTCATAATTCCATCCCCATTGATATGTTAAATGATTGATAAACATTTCCCTGTAAATCTTATTCGTCATTTCAAATTTTGTATCCGTCATAAATCAATACCTCCTTCTAGTTCCATCGTATTGCTTGTTTCCAACTTCTTTCTTTGTACATAGTTGTAATCATGAATACCGGCAAAAACGATTCCGATGAGAGATACGCCAAGAACAGGCAGGCCGAGATATGCTGCAAAAACAAATCCTCCCACAAGGTACATCCACATATCTTTTTTCAGCATCATTGTCAGCAGCATACTGATACCGACAGCCGGGATGATTCCACTTGCTACATTTAATCCGGTAATGATAAATTTCGGAAGCCATGCAATGAAATCAGATAACACCGTATTTCCGATATATACCGCGATGAAGCAAGGAATGGCACGCGCAAAAAACAGCAGGATACCACTATATAGATGCCAGCGGTTGGCTTTATCAAAATCTCCGGCAACGGCCGCTGCCTCCGCACGATGAATATGTACAGATAAGTATGTCTGCAGTAAAACGATAAGCTGCAAGATCAGAGTAGCTGCGGGAACTGCAAATGCAACACCGGCAGCACCCCCTCCTCCGCTGATTATACCAACGGTGACACCGATGATTGCTCCACCTGTGATATCCGGAGGTGTATACGCGCCAACAGAATTAACCCCCAGCCACATGAGTTCCAGTGTTCCACCTATGATTAACCCTTGTGTAAGATCCCCCAAAATGAGTCCTGTGATTGTTCCAGCAAGCAGTGGTTTACGTATCTGCAACTGCATACCTCCATCATCAAGTGAACATAAACCGGCCCAGAAGGCCACAAGCAATGCTTTAACTAACATACATTTTCTCCTTTCGTTATTTTGTATTTGTTAAAATTTCTTTCATATCATGAAGCTCGTCCCGAGGCACCATCTGAACTTGAACATCAATTCCCATATGCAGCAGCTGTTCAAATGCTTCTCTTTCCTGTTCAGTTACAGATACTGCCTTCGCTATTTTCACACGGCCGTTTTCATACCGCATACCACCGACATTCAATACTTTAAAATCAACACCTCCTTTCGCCAGTCGATAAGCATCAATAGAATTTGTCAGTATAATCATTGTTCTGCGCTGAATTGATGTTTTCTTATAAATGTCAAGGAAAGCATCCACACCAAATACTTTCACCTTTACATTAACCGGAGCGGTCATAGAAATAACAGATTGCTGCATCTTATCCGTCAGAATCTGATCGTTTATAATTAATACCTGTTCGATAGAATAATTGTTGATCCAGGTTGTTGCAATCTGTCCGTGGATCAGTCTGTCGTCAATTCTTATCAATTCAATTCCCATGATACCATTCACCTTCCTTTGTCATAATGCGCAGGGATGAAGCAAGTGTATCTTCAATCCCGTTCAGCAGTTCCTGCACCTTCAGGTCTGATGTGTTGCGACGATTTACCAATTCTACCAATATAGCCAGATTATAACCAGTGACTACAGTTATATCCTCCCTTGACATCATCAGACGCACTGCAGCATGATTCGGTGACCCGCAGAGCAAATCCGTAAAAATCAGTACCTCACTGCATTCCTTTTTCAAAAGCTCATAAGCTTCTCTCATTTGCACCTGCACATCCTCATTGTTCATGGATGGTGTTACAGAGACACAAAGAAGATCCGGACAATCTCCAATAATCATTTCCAGACTGTTCTTTGCGCCATGACAATATTCTCCATGACTTGCAAGAAGAATACCGATGTTGCATTCCATCATCATAATTCCACATCCTTTCAGTAATCAATCAGCAATTTCCATGCCAATAAAAGAAAAAGGCTTTATAATCAGCCTTTTCGCATTTTTTGATACACATGAATACATCTCTATATTATGAAAATACAATATGCTCAGCCAGTGTATCATCCTCCATTAAAATCTGTATGATGTAATAGCATTCTTCCTGATTGATGGTAATACTGCAGGCCGAAGCAATTCCCTGTAAATTTTTACTGACAGCAGTGTGCAGCCTCTTCTGAGTTTTCAAATATTCACTGGTGCCGGCATTTTGTTCAAAGCTATATTCATGAAATAACAGGCGCTCAACCATACAGGTCGTGTGTACGATCAGTCGTGTCAGAGTTCTGTTTGTCAGTGTGCAGTCCAGCTCATTCTCCAATCCTTTGACAAAGTCCATGATGAGAGGGGAAAGCTTTTTTGAGTTTAAATACATCAGATATTTATCTATAGATTCAAAGGCAACATCAACAAATACGTTACGTTCAAAACATTTTATCACGTCCTGATTGTTTACGAATTCAATATTTCCGATACTGTTGAACAGACGTTTTACACCATCGCCCAGCAAAATATCTTCTATGGAAATAAACGGATATTCATGTACACCGGGATCAACATTACCAATTATGCATAAAACCTCTTTGTGCTTTGAGGTTTCTTCAATAATACTTCGTATTTTGATTAAAGAATCATTGCTTAATGCCAGAATTTCAATGTTGAAGATACCAGCCTGTTCCATCATGTCCTTCAGGTATTTTTCCAGATAGTGCGCTGTGCCATCACCTGAATAGCAGATGGTATATATGATTTTATCATTGTATTGACCGATATGACTGCGGATATGATGCTCCAGCGTTTGATCCACCTTCTGATTCATTCGCATAACATCATGTAGGATATTACTTAGCGGATACTGCATGAACATTGCCTTTCTGGCGGCATCTAATACAAGCAGTGTATGAACTGTCGGGATTACGACGATGTTATAGTTACAGCGCTGAAGCAGTGTTTCTTCCAAAGACATGAGAGAACCCATATCTACGAAAAGTACAATATCATTTTGAAGCGGTTCTTTACAGATTTTTTCAATTAATTCTTCGATGATCTGGTTTACGTTTTTCGTAAGCGGCATATCCTGTGCAATTACATAATCAATAGAAAGCAGTTCATTCACAACATCTGCAATATTTGTCGCAAGTGAATTTCCATGTGCAACAACAAACATACTGATGCTGCATATTTCGGATGAATTGCTTTTGAATGTTTTCAAAATACAGGCGAGGGTATGAACCCCTTCGCTTGTTATGCGTAGATTGAACCGCTGTTCAATGGAGCGAATAAGTGAGCGGGCTTTCTCAATATATGCAATTTCACATTCCAAAGTGTATTCATCATGAAGATATGCATTTGTTTGATAATCACGAATGTTTTTTAAATAAAATGCCAGAGCTGCACTTTGCCTTCGCTCAATTAAAATTTGCATATTCTGTAGAATCCATTCATGGATGAAAGTCATGATTTCACGTATTTCATTGTCTATGATAAAAGAAGGAGGCGAATCCTGTTCCAGTGATGCGGCAATCTTATCAACGTATTCTTCAAATGAAGTCTGAATATCAGATTGCGTTGTGTCAAATACAGGAAATTCAAACATTGATGCCGGCATCACAGCAGGTTCTGCACGGAATGGTGTTACCGTGTAAGTATCTCGAATCAGCATTTTCTCTATTTCTTTGCGCTGCTCAATATCCTGATCTATAAGACCATCGCTTACCTGATGTGAAAGTGTGTATTTACGGATATGCAATTCACTTTCTTTATTATTGCGCATTTCAAGATAGCTGCGCGCAATGGAAAGCTTTATATCGTTTTTCAGCTGCCCGATGTTTCCTTTAGGATGATACAGTATCAAAGCTGTCATTGTATCTTTATCTATGATAATATCTGAACAGATGACAGCTGCCTCCAGTGTGTAAAGATATAAGACCATCTGTTCACGCTCCTGCAGTGATTTTTCTTTCAGACTGGGAATTTTAATGACCATCGGAATCCTTCTTAAAAATGTTGTAAGAAGATGGTTATCGGGATTTTCTGTAGTTGCCATCACAAGGGCAACATTCGCTGAATGCTCGCAATTTGCTTCTCCGAGCATACGGTATTTCTTTTTATCTATGAAATAAAACAGCATTTCCTGCCCTTCCGGAGGAAGTCGATGGACTTCGTCCAGAAACAGCATACCTCCATCTGAGCGTTTCAACAGACCTTCTCTTGTACTGTCTGCACCTGTATAGGCGCCTTTTATGCTACCGAAAAGATGAGAGAGCAGCAACTCTGCATTATTTGCATAATCGGCACAGTTGAAAACAACGAACTGCCCATCTTTATTGAAAATTCCATGTTTTTTACCATACATAAAGATTTTCTCTGCGAACAAACTTTTACCGACACCGCTTTCTCCCAACAACAAGGTATGAAGTGCTCCACCCGGATACAATATGCCGGCCTTTGCGGAAAGAATGGCGTTTCGCAGGCTTCCGTCAAAGCCAATCAGCTGTGTAAACGGGTCGTCCTGATCATCGCTTCCCTGCATATCTTCAAGTAATTCCTGCAGATAGTTACAAGTGGTCTGTGGCTGTAGATGTTTTCCCGTTATCTTTGAAAAATGCTGTTGTGAATAAAACCGATAGATTTTATCTCCGCATATCTTAATGACCTTACCTTCCTGAAAAAGCTTATTAACATCTGCATTAACATTGTTTCGCAAGAGCTGCAGGGCTTCCGCAATTTCATATACACTGATTCCATTGGATTCTGTCGGATATCATTTAACCGATCCTTTTGGCAATGCTCATCAATAACCCTCATGATTTTATCTATTCGCATCTTTAGACCTCCTGTATGTATTACCTTCTCTTATTTTACAAGATTTGAAACTGTACGAAAAGCCAGCCTTGCATAATCTAAACAGGAAATTTCTGGAAGAGGTGTGCACATTGCAGAGGTTTCCAGTGATATTACGCCGTCAAATCGTATATCATGAAGTGACTGTGAAAATGCATTCCAGTCAATGGTGCCGTATCCACACAACAGGTGCTGATCCAATGCAGCGTAATTATCATGTACATGCAATACTTTCAAATGCTGATTGAGTACCTTCACCATGTGTGCTGCTGAAATTCCATTGATATTCGCATGTCCGGTATCCAGACAGGCTACAAACACATCACTGTTCAATTCTTCCAGATAGGATACGATTTCCTCTGCTGTTCGGAATACCGTATCGACTGGCATGTGAGTTTGTGGATGATAGGAAAACATATTTTCCAGAGCAATTTGTACATGATGCTTTCTGGCCAGTGCTTCATATTCTCTGAACATCTGAAGATTATAGCTTCTGGCCTTTTCTTTCGCACCGATTTGATCATAAAAACGCATTTTTCTGGGATGCATTACCATATAGTGGCATCCCAGAATTTCAGCTATTTCAAAACCGCGCTTCGTCATTTTTTTAAGAAACTTTTCCTCCTGCTGATCTTCTTTTGTTAACGGCATATCAATACGCCGATGATATAATGGCGCATGCATTTGATGTATCGCTATCCCTGCTTCAACTGCAGCCAGCTTCAGGTTTTTCGCATAATCGAGATAGTCATCTTGATCATATACTGAATTGGGAACAGCGTGAATATCATAACTGTAATCAACTGCATCAAATCCAATTTCTTTATAAACCTTCAAAATTTTCTGTTCGCAATAGCTCCTGCTGAGCTCCTCTGTGGTTATGCCGTATTTCATTGTGTCATCCTTTCATTTTCTACAATACACGTTGATACAGATGCCGTAACCTTGTTTCCACACTGTATCATTTTTTCATGACGCTTCAGCAGCAAATGTAAAAGTTGTGTCTGGAAGTAGGTGAAAACAATTCCAATCAATACAGATTTTCAGCCGTAAGAAGCAAAACCAAGCAAGACCACAATTACATTGATATATCGCATAGTTACAGCAATAGGGAAGGAATCGTTTTTATTGTGCAGGATAATTGCCAGAACATCAAAACCAACCGTGCTGGAATTGGAACTGATACATAAATAATAGCCAAAGCCTACCATTACAGACGCCATTAAAACTGCAAGCGGCATAGGGAGTGGAAAAACGATGTTCAGTGCATAAAAGATACTGAAAAAAAGCATATAACATATACTGCTTAGAAGAGATTTTAAAAGAAAGCTTTTCCCGAGCTGGAAAAAACATAAAATAAGCAGCAGTATTGTTATGGCGTTTGTAAAAAAGCTGATATCCATATTGATGAAATTGTGAAGGATCATAGAAAAAGATGTGATTCCTCCGTTTACAATATGACAAGGAACAGTGATGAATGCATACGCCCCTGTTATACATATGTTCCCTGCTATAATACGTAGTACTTCTCTCATTGTAACACCTCCGTCTATAATGCCAGCAAGTTTCATGCCAATACAGTTTTAGACAGAAATCAGTTACTGAAAAAAATACCATTCGATATCACATATAAGACTGTGATACCGAAAAGCAGTCATATATCTATAATGCGCTCGTAAAAAATGGATGCTAACAGGCTGTGTCATAAAGCCTGACGCATATGGATGAAAATTAAATATTTCTTCAATAAGGCAATTATACTAATGATATACTAAGCAATTAGCTAATATTTATAGACAGGAACTGGGTATTTAAACTCATATGAGAATAGATTGTAGAAGCAGATATCACTTCTCTTTTAGAAGAATATAACGTAATTTCAAAAGTGACATTTAAAGAATCATAAGTTTCCATTATCGTTTTGAAAGCATCCATTCCTATCAGAATGGCTACGGTAGGGTTGGTAGAATGGTCATGTTTAAGGAGTGTTTAAAGCATGATATCGTTCTATTTATTATCGAAGATATGCATAAAAGTTTCTACTATCGTGGCTTGGAAAATTTCAAAACAGATACCGCATATCTGATGGATACTTGTTTAAATGCGTAAGATCGTTACAATGCATATGTTGATAAAATGATTGGCGATCTTTATTAGAAAAAGAATGGCATGGAACGTTAATAAGTTACACAAGATGTTAATAAATTCTATAATTACAAAAAGATCTATGAAAGGCGAAACAGTTGAATGTTTTGCTTTTTTGATATTCCAAGAATTTCGATGCGTCATGGATTAAAAGAAAAAGAGCTTTGGTAATCAAATAAAGTTCTTTTTCCAAAAAAAATGCGCACTAAAAACAAGAGTATGAATGTTAGCTTAATGTTCCTTTTTCAAACATCGTATCATCACATTCTGGACAAATCATCTGATAGGATTTATCATCACTAAATTCATTTAATTCATCAAGAACCCACTGTGGAACATCTTCTTCGTATCCGCAATGCTTGCATTTCATCGATACACTTTTTTCGGTATAATCGCTCATCTGTTACTCCTTCCAAAGGGCTGTATGTATCTTTATATTCAAGATAGTGACCAATCTACATTTTAAAGGGTCTCGATTAAAAGAGTCAATAAGGTGAGTACGATATTTTAACTTATTTAACATCTTTTCTTTTTCCGTGTTTCTTTTGAATAATCTCTACTCTTTTTATCACCTAACAGTTCATGAACGTGATCCAGTTCTTCTCCTGCTTTGTTTGAATAGAATCCATAGTAACGAACAGAGCGAAAATTCTCATCAGGGATATGAATAAGGAGTTTTTTTATAAATGATTTAGAGTTTTCTTTTACAATATGTTTTACTTCATCTTTGTGATCATGGTAAAACCATTCTATGGTATCTTCGGTTTTTGAATATTTGATGATTCTGCTTTCTGCCATAGCCGGGCGACCGACATATCGCATTGCATATGTAATTACTTTTCCCATCTTCAATTTTGATGCATACTCTAACTGTCTTTTGTTAATGTATGCGAAACGTTCATCAAGGATCGGTTTCTGCTCTTTCTGATGTTGTTTTTCGCTTTCTTTATAATCGTATCCTTGTTCCATATATGCTTTCTCATATCAGAACAGTTTTCGGATCTCATCCAAAAAAAATACAAAAAACACTATTCCAAAGATAAAAACGTATACATTGCTTTTTAATCAGCAGCATATACGTTTTTTTATTCTGCTCCCTTATGAAAGTGCTTTTTTCTAAATGGCAGAACGCTTTTCTAACACCCAATAACGATAATGAGGACTTCCGCAATAAGGACATTTTAAAAGGAAAAAAGCAGAACGATATAGGTATCACGTTTTCTATCTGTTTCCAAGTGTGTATTATTTTTCATGCCGCAGAATCATAATCAATAAATTACCTCATCCAGAGCAAAGAGAATAGGATGGTGATGTATACTTATCCTGTGCTTTTGCCCTTCGTCGGCGATTGCTGTTTACTAATATATATCTTTGACGTATTTTATATTTTTTCCTTCCTTGTTTTCTTTTTATATATTATCCAGATTCCGGCGATCAACATGAAAGCCGCACCAGTAAACAGCATACTCTGTGTACCTGAATTTCCGGTAATCGGTATTTCACCAAGTCTGTAATTAACCAAAATCAATACACCGTTATGAATTTCAAAAGCTGGTGGTCTATGTATACTGTTTATTTCAAATGCATCTTTTACATAATCAAAACGTAAAATCCACTGTCCGTTCGGTAAAACATAGTCCTCAGGAGCACGATATTCAATCAAACGATATTCCAAACTCTTTTTTAAGTTTTGAAAACTCACATTTCCATGCTCATCCGAGACTTGTTTCTCAACTTGTTTCCAGCAATTCGTTTGTATCTGCCCGCTTAGTTCTCCATCATCGTTTACCTTTAATAATTCATCTGCATGATTGTGAGTTGCATCACTACACGTTAACTGATAGAGAACAAAACCGGCATTTGCTAATACAGTTTTGTCTTTATCCGTTTTCATAAAGGCAAAATCCACCAATTCTGATTTCTTTTCGTGATACGTAATCTCACTTTCTTTTTCATATGCAGCGCCGTTAATATTCGTTATTTTCGCTTGATTTATGAAAACCACTGCATCCTCTGACTCATCAACAGTCGTTGGGATTACAAAATGGACAACATCACCGGCTAATAACGCAAGAATTTTAAATCTTAATGTTTGCTTATCTCTTGTAACACTTACTTCATCTGATTCAGATACCAGCTTCATTTGTGATACGTCATTTCCTGGATACCATTTTATATTTTCAAAATCAATCGTTAAACCTTGTGGTATGGGATCTTCTATACAAACATCCTTCAAAGGTATAGCATTTTCCTTATTTTCGACGCTTACATCATACGTCAATATATCATTATTTTTCACTTGTGTTGGAGCATCAAGCGTTCCTGTTTCTGGATCGCTTTTTTTATGAATTTCTATATCCGGATTCCGTAAGGATACTACAGTTTCTAATGTTTGCAGGGTTTCGCTTTTCTCTACTCCACCGCTGGCTAACAACGTTTGATTACGAACCCATGCAGTATTATAGGCCTTCGCATCTTTCTCTATGTATTCCTTTACATGTTGTGTTGGTGCTTTCATCAATATTTTTATCAATACAGTTTGCTCGCTGTCTAAAATATATTCGTTTCCGCTAGTATCTTTACTCAAATCAACAGCGATTGCCGTTACATCCGCCATATCATTTGGCGGTGTTGTGCTCCAAATGGTGGGATCGTTAATATTGGCGTCATCGATCATCTCGCCATTCATGCTTGACGACAATTTCATGTTATCTTTTGTTGAATAATATACAACAGGTGAAATTCCCTTTAGCTGCGCTTGACTGGTATCCACTCCTACCAGCGTTCCTTGCCAATATTCACGATCTTTAAAATCTGACTCCAAGATATCATAGAATATAAGACCCTTCGTTTTGATATTTTTTTCATTACCTATTCTCAGCTGATAAGAATAGGCTCCTCCACCTATTGTTGAAGTGGTTTTTGAATAAGCGATATCCCCATCGGACTTTACTCGTTTACTGAAAGAAAGCTCTGAATTTACAACGCCGCTTATTTGTACCCGCGCTTCTGCATATAATGTATCCTTAACGAGATCACCGCCAAATTTTCCATCCTCATCAACATCTTTAAGTATATCTTTGTCAGTTATTTTGTCACCGCCATCATCTGCAAAACCTTTAAATATTTCTCCCGCACCTGATTTATATGCTACGCTATTCAATGGTATATTCCCAAAGTCAAGAAGGGATTCCCAAGGATAATATGCGTCATAAGTTATATAAAATCCTGTGCCAAACTTGCCATAAGTTGCCTCGTAGAATAGGTTTTCTATAGTTTCAGGCACTGTGATATGAAGAATCAGCATGGTTCTCCCTGTGCCCTTATAATTATCAATAGTTTCTACTGTATGCTCAAATTGTTCTCCTTTCAGAGTACGACCATAGCTTCCTAATTCTAATGCATAGCTTTTTATACTAGAATAATCAGCATACATACCTAGTGGCAACAAATCATAAAATATCGCACTTCTTTGCTCCTTTACCATATTTGTATTTTTCAGTTCCTCTTTTGTAGCATAAAAAGGATCATCACCAAATTCACGGTCTAAGTACTCGCCGCCGGTTATTGTGTAGTTTATTTTGAATCGAGAATTGGACGGTTCATTAATTACCTTAGAAGCTTCTTTAGTTATATTGTTTTTCAAGATGGGATTTTTTAATGTAACAGCGGCTCTATCATGTTGTCCGTATTGATCGTTATTACCAAAAACTAATTTATCACGCTTCATTACTTCATCTTTTAATGTCCCTCCTATAGACATCTCTGCATAAGGATTGACCCAACTCTGATTGCTGTCTTTAACAACATATGTGCTGATATTCGTTAACGTTAAAGATGTTTTATTTAGTGCAGTTTGTTTGATTTTATCTGTAGCATATAAGCCGATTGTTACATTGAGATCAAGATCACTTTTATGATATTTTGTTTCTCTTTTAGCTCGCACTCCTGTCGTACCTTCTGGTAATTCTTTTACAGATATAGCTCCGTAATCTTTTGTTGTTCCATCCGGGAAACTAAGGTGATATGATTTTCTGCTAATTCGATCAGTAAACGGCTTTCCCGTTACTAATTCCTTCCATTCACCATGAATTCCTTGCTGATATTCTATGGTAATCGGTGTCCATTCATCATAGTTCTTATCTTCCTCTACACCACCACTTCCGTCTTCTTCGTTCATCTTGTAATTATATTGCTTATCAGTTACCTTAATCGATGAAATATAATATTCTCCATCAGTTAATCGCTCATTTTCTAATGCTACAAAATCATCAGTCACCTCTACAGAATATGATTTTTTACCATAATTCTCGATATTATTTCCATCTCCGTCTAATGTTAAAATACCGCCTGTAGCAGTAGAAGTATTTCTAAAATCATTAGTAGCAGGTAATTTTGCATTAACAGCAGCTTGTTCTATGGCGTATAAGTATCCAAGCAATTGACTGCTTGTACCGCCTGAATACCTCTTTTCCAAACCATAGTTGCCTGGGGGATAGCGAAAGTTTATATCCACATAGGTATACATTGCATCATCTTTTACTTCCTTGGAATAGCTGCCATCTTCTGGATACAAATTCTCTAACCGTACCGTGATTTCATTTTTGATTTCTTTCGTGTTTTCTAATTCTGATCTTGGATACTTTATAAGTACATAACCGATATGAAAATCATAGGAGTCAGAATTCTTAATTTTACTAGGTTTAGTTACATCAATTTGAAAGACCGGATGATCACTTTGGTAATATTTAGAATTCATTATCATATCCATTCCCCAACGATAATCTGTCCATCCTACTACCTCTCCTTGATTGCTTAAGGTATCTGTAAAAATCAATTTAAAAGGCATTGTAAATGATGTAGAACGTACGGTTGTGTCTATTTTCCATTCAACGAAAAAATAGTCCTTTGCATCATCGGGTTCTTCTCCCCATTTTTTATTCCATGTTTCATATTTTTTAGATTTAGTTAATTCAACACGATGAATATTTGACTCCGTTTGATATGTTAACGTTAATCGATTTGTTATTTGTTCATAATCAATAGAACTGTCATCATTGAAAATCTTTATATTTGCACTTAACTCTTTCTCATATCCTCTAACTATCTCACTTGGAAGTCCGCTTTTATATAAAATATCAAATTTTACAACCATTGCATCATTGATAACAGATGTATTATAAACGACAAGCTCGCCTGTTTCTTCATCAACACGATAAGCAAAACTTCCATCAGACGCCCCCGAACCAAAACCTATTTCATATTCGCCGCATGCTGCTTGGCTTCTGTTATAAAAAATAGTACTTGGCAATCGTATCTCTAATTGGTTTTCTGAAATATTTGCCGCTTCACTCAAGGACAAATGCACTTCTGCTTGTATTGAGGTTCCTGCAGCATCCCTATCATTAAACTCCGGTTTCAATGTGACAACCGTCCCGGTTTCATCGTAAATAATATTTTTACCATTAGCCTGTGTTTTCCATTCAATCGAAAAGTTTTCAATAGGAGAAGCATTATTGATGCTTGCAACAATTTGAAAAATTCCAAAACCTGTTGATGTAAAGAACATTGCACTTACAACAATACATACTAAAATTCTTTTCCAAAAATCCTTCATTCCTTTACCTCCTATCCTTTATTTATAGCGTCAAACAAACAGGATAAATTGTTCATTATTACTTTTCTATAAGCGAACCCTCTCTTTGATATAGCCTATTCAATGTATAATAAACAGGCAATATTGTAAATCATTATTGAATTATCTTACATCATCGGATGTTTTTGTTGATAATTTGATAATAGCAGCAACACTTAAGGCAAGGCAATATTTGAATCGTGTCTTTTTAAGTGTTTTATATTCAAGATATTTTCTAGGTTACTTACGATATTTCTATCTCTTGTGGACAAAACTATGCTAATAAAACATTGTTGTTTTCCTTGATTCTTTTCTCCCATACGCAATACTAAAATGAAGACAGTACGATTCACATTTTATTCATCCGAATGCTTTCGATTATCAGAATCACGGCAAGCAAGCCGGAAGCAAACAATAGACAATTGTTTAACGTTTTTTCTATCGCAATCTCTTTTCTAGACGATGTATACGTAACCCCTTTTGGTAATTCAATATCGTTGTAAATGCTTTTTCTGCTCGCATAAACAACATAGCGTTGTGTTTCCATCCCATATGGATGACAGGTAAATAAAGTGATCATATCCTGATTGGGTAATATTTTTACTGCTTCAATCTCATTTGGTTCTATTACGATTTTTTTTATTACAAAATATGTCAATGTTTCCCAAGGATTTGTTATCCTTATTTCATCACCAATAGCAAGATTCTCAATATTCTTAAACAATTGCTCGCCATGATAACCACCACGATGACCTGCAATGACGCAATTCGTATTCTCTCCACCAATAGGCATACTTGTTTGCGACATTATGGCTACACCTTTGTTCAAATTATTGTAGTTTGCTCCTATAAATAAGGGGATTTGCACATCCAGCTTTGGTATCTCTATATAACCGATGATATTCATATCCAGATTCAATATACCCAAATCAAATGTGTTTTGCGAATAACTCCATGCGTCTTTCAAATCTTTCTGGTGCTCTTTATATATTTTCTCATTATATTGCTTCATTTGTTGATACAATGCATCCTTATCTGATTGATTTGCAATCGTTTCTTTGAATGACTGTATCTTTTGTTTTTGCTCAATGGTTGTGAAAAAACTATGTATTTTTGGAAATGATAAAATACCTAAACCGAGCAAAAGCAGTAAAACTATGAAACGAAACTCCCACTTTTTCATAAATTCCTCCTCAAATGGGAACGGATGAAAATACTGATTCCTAGGAATATTATAGTTCCAAATAAGAAATATATTTTCATAGAGCCTTTTTTCTCTTGTACGATTTCCTTTCCTTCAGGTATATAATCGTATCTTTCACCGCGTACAAGTAAACGATGTGTATTTACTCCATAAGGAGTACATGTCATCAATGTTACCAAATCTTTATCCTTTTCTAACATCATATAGATGTTAATATGATCGGGAAGAACAGTTTCTACTTGGTCAATCTTATATGCCAGCGTTCGATTCAATACATGAATAAGAAACAGATCGTTTTTCTTCAGTTCATTTAATTTGGAAAATAATTCTGCGCTTGGTAATCCTCTGTGGGCACAAATGATAGAATGACGATTTTTTCCGCCAATCGGTAAAGATGTTCCTTCAATGTGACCTGCGCCTTTCGCTAAGACATCTTCACTCACTCCATGATAGATTGGTAAATTAACATGTATTTTAGGTATTTCTATATACGCCATTACACCATCTTCTAAAATATTTAATGTATGCAAATAATTTTCCGGCAACACATACCCACTATTTAAAACAAATGGATCATGTACAGGATCTCCGGCCAGATTGTCATTATATTCAACTGCTTGCTTCCATATTTGTTTGATTTCTTCCTTTGATTTCTCATTCATTGTTGCCGTGTATGTATGGATAACCTTTGACTGAACATGTAAAGCATATTTATTTGCAATCGATGGATATAGGAAGATGCTTGCACCTATTAAGAAAATCAAAATAGGTGCGTAAGATTTTATTTTTTGTATAAACATTCATGTATTACTTTGCGTTGCTTCTGCATTTCCTATTTCTTGCGTAGAGCAGAACTGCTCCCCCCATTACAACGATACCTCCAAGCGTAAACATCAAAGTTCCTGTCCCTCCGGTAACCGGAAGATTAAAATCCTCCGGTGTTCTGTTCTTAACTATAAATGAAAAACTTCCGGATCCTGTCGTAGCATTGTTGATTATTTCATATGTTCCATTATTGGTAATCTCTATTTTATCTAATTTACCATCAGGAACATTTTTAGAATTTTCATCAATTGTATCTTCCAATGTGATTTCTATATATCCTGTAGGCTTTACATATCCTTCCGGGGCTTTTGTTTCGATCAATCGATATGTACCTGTGTCTAACCCATCAATTTGAATCGAGCTTTCTTTACTGATTTCTATATCTGATACCGGTGTTACAGCAGTATCAAATGCATCTGCGCTCCCATAAAATATATAATGATGTAGATCATTTGTATCCTGTACGAATTGTAAAACATCTCCATCAGCATCTTGTAACTGGAATACGGCACCTGTTAAATACGTTGTTCCGTTTTCGTCTTTTTTATCAAAATTTATTTCATATGTGTATGTTTTCTTTTTTGACTCAATTTCATATGTATCATTTTTATATGGATTTGGGTTATATTTCAGTGAAGCGGTATTTTCAATTTCATCAAGTTCCAACGCCTCTTCAGTTATTCTTTCTTGATACAATACATAGACGACTTCTCCTTGGTGGTTTTCTAAAAAACTCTCTTTTACTACAATTTTAAATGCATTCTCTGTCTTCGTTAACGTATAATCCGTAATTTTACTCATAGAATCGCTGCCATCCGCATGTAAAGAAACTACAATGGAATCAGGAACTAATTTCAGTCCTTTTCCGCCTTGATCAGATATTTCAAATATTTTATAGATAGAGTCAGCTGGATATACAGGTATCTGGGCATTCAAACGATAATTGACAATCTTGCCGATACCGGTTGTTATCTCACTGATATCAGGAATTTCTTTTTCAAAACCAGGTTCTTTGTCTTGTTTCATAACGAGTGTAATGCTTTCCTTTGGATTTTCATAAGATCCGTCTTTCTGTTTGGCTGGCAACACGTTCACGGATGTTGCTTTATACATTATTCCAGTATTATTTGGGTTTTCAGCTAAAACTAAATATCCTCCCCATCCGTTACCATTGATTGTAACATTTTTATTTCCGTCTGCAGTTGCGTCTTTTTTGTCTGCAAAGTTGATCTTTCCTTGATAATATGCAGCTGTCATCTTTTGCCAGAATGTATTTGCCTCTGCACTATTACTTCCCAATTTTTGAAAGGTATCGGTAACTTCCTTTGTACTATTATCGATATATTGTGGGAATTTGTCTGAAACCCAATTCTTAACTGAATCATTCCATGTCAAAACCGGCATATTGAAATTGCCATCGGAATCCAAATTTAAATCTACTGTTTTCAACACTTCAACATGGGTTCCTTCCGTTAGATTCGTAACCGTAAAAGATTGTGAAAAGGAAGGATTTAAAGATCCTACAGCGATTGCTTCAATACCAGAGAAAATTAACATCGTAAGAATCATACAAAAAGATACTATAAAAGATAAAATTTTTTCTTTTTTCATTGTTCATACTCTCCTTTATGTGTACAATATCTGTACTTAATATTTTTTTTCAAAAATCAACACATCCATAATGCAATGGGAACGATATACTTCATGAAAGAAACCATAACATGAACCATAGCAGGAAAAATAAGTTAAGTTCTGTAGAGAAAGTTAGGTCATACACAAACGCAGTGACAGTGTCATGGTGAAGTTCTCTCATTCCGTTCATGGTCGAAAAACAAGAAAATAAGTATTCCTTCAATCAAATCATATAACCCTCCAATAGCAGAGGACTATAAAGGGGCGCTTAGGTGTATTTGATATTTCATGAAGTACTGAAAGAAAAAATACAATCAATGCCTTCTATATGCTTTTTTCTTTTGTTATCCTCTATTCGTATGAAAAGAGTCATCAAGTTACCTAATAATCGGATTTTAATAAATGTTTCATGATGAAAGAGGTAGTTTTCGTTTATTTATTATGATAATGTAGATTCCATAGAATGCTTGGATGGGGAATGGTTTCAAAATTTCTAACAGATTAAACCTATTTTCCATTGTAGAAGATAGCTACAATTCCTATTATCTGGTATTCTTTTGCGGAATCATTGTTAGCATATTACAGATCATAAACAAATACCTATGCATCACCTTTTCTTATCCCTCCTCTCATCCTAGCTTTTCAAGCTAGGATAACAATTAGTTATTCATAATGTTATACTTAATTAAACAGAGGTGAATAGCAGGTAAAATGTAAAAAAAACAGCGTAAAACACAAAAAAAAGAGACAATATAGCAAAAAAAATGCATGTCTCTAAATGTATAACATTATGAATGTCTTGTTAAAGATTAGTCTACAATCATTAACATATATATAATAGCATATAATAGGAAATTATGTATATTTTATAATAAAATTCTGCAATTCAGACAAAAGGTATAGCGACAAAGGAAAGTAAGGGCTACATTATGAGTCAAGGAATGGTGATACTCTATGTTAGCGAAAAAAGACAAAGATAAAGCAATAGAATTGTTGAAGCAGGGTATAATTACAAATCTTTTAAATTATGTTCAAAATGGGCTGGACGGATTTTCATGACAGCTGGTATTCGGCTTCTGTTGTTATCAACATGTTATATATGCAAATCGCAATGACAAAGAGTATTCCATTTTCCTAGAAAGTTCCAAATGGATTTCAAACACTTGATGAAATGAGTGAAGAATATGTTAATCTCATGATGCAAAAAGGATTAGCTGATGCAAAAGCAGGAAGATCTTGTCCCGTAAATAGTGTGTTCAACGATTTAAGACAGAAAATAAATGATAAATAGATACGTATTTAGTTAACGTTACGAAATCTGCTGAAAATCAATTAAGAGAAATCAGAACTATATTGTAAACGGATTACAAGCACCTGATAGCGCAAACCGCTTCCTTGATTATTTGGAATAAGAGTTTCATTCATTATCACAATTGCCACAGCATATCGTTTAGTTGATGAGGAATCTTGGCATTTTAAGGTATTCATAAAATGGTAGTAAAAATTTTCATTGCATACTTTTGGACTAATGAAGAAAACATGATTGTTCATATAACTGGAATAGTTTATAAAAAAAGGGATCAAATAAAACAGCTTCTAAAAATGAATATGGAATAAGGCAGACAGGCATATCTGTCTTTTTGATACGAGGGGGATAAATTATGGAAGTATTTAAGATTTTTATTATAATTTTGTTTTGTATTTTCATATGAATTTTCATTTGATTCAGAAAAACAACTATGGAAGGGCTTATTGATACTGATAAAAAAGTGTATTAAAATACGTTTAAGCGAAGAACTATTTCATCAACTGAATGAAATGATTTCTCGCACATCTTTATCAAGAGAAAAATATTTGCGATGTTAGATTTCTGGTACCGTGCCAAAAAGAAAGGCCTTAAGAAAATTCTCTCGAAATCATTAAACGAAATAATTTCAATCATTTAGTGATGATTGCTCATAAAACAGGCAGTATAGATATCGTTCGTTATAAGAGCGATTTTGCACTATACGTTACAGCCCTTTTCATGATAAGCCTACTTATCCTGGTCTATCACTACAATCTCTGATTGTCTTATCTAGTCATGTTAGCAAAATACGATTTTTCTTAGCAATTCAACCGAAAAGCGTTTGACTCCATCCAGAAATATTTGTGAAATATCCACAAGATTAAATCTTCTTGAAAGTAAAAAAACACATCGACAGCTTGGTGTCAATGTGCTTAAAACCCTTTAAAATGGCGTCCCTGATTGGACTCGAACCAACTACGTTCCGCTTAGGAGGCGGACCCTCTATCCAGATGAGGTACAGGGACATTTGTGAAATATCTTGGTTTTTGTTTGAAATTGCTAGGAATAAGGCCTAAGGTGAGCGAAGGCTGAAAAGACCTGTAGTATATCCTTTTAACTGCAAGGATAACTGTAAAATATCCCGTATCCAATCAGAAACGTAATTTCTACTTGTTTCTGGCTTGTATACAATCTTATTATGGGATAAAAATAAATGCCGTCTTTAGTATTATACCATAATCTTTTATAATGAAAAGATGATAAACGCAAAAATTAAACGGATATAATTCGAAATAATCAGCTTCTGCATGAGAAAAGCAGAACAGTAAGAGTATACACCGTTCTGCCTGTTTTTAAACATCAGGATAGGGAATGCTGTCTCGCATTGTTTGGCTGAGGACGAAGGCCGGGAATCCACGGCAGTAAAAGCATTAGGATTTGACGTACGAGAATAGCGGATAGCGCCAGTATTGCGGTCAGGATAAGGAGTCGAAAGGATAGTAACGTGATATGAAGCAGATTATGAAATAATAGAATGGCTAATATGAATCCTGCAGTCATGCAAATGCAGATCAGCGTCCGCAAACGATTCAAGGGACGTGAGGAATGGTATACAGCCAGCATGGAAATAACTGCAACACATACATACATCATTGTAACCGCCTCATCATAGCGGATGGAAAAGCCGTCACTCATGAACTCAATAGCCAAAAAGCTGTATACAATGGCAATCGCGTTGGGTAGCGCATTGCGGAGTACGGTGGAAAGAAAATCACCATTCACTTTCCTGTGATCCGGTTCCAGCATGGTAAGGAAGGATGGAAAGGCTTCTATTGCAAGATCAATCAGGGTTATCTGAATCGGGATGAATGGAAAAGGAAGATTCATAACAATACAGAGGACTGATAGCAGGATGGAATATATGGTCTTAATAAAGAACACTCCGGCAACTCTTGTCGCGTTATTCACCACGCGGCGTCCTTCCTTCAGAATCATCGGCAAAGCTGAGAAATCGGAATCCAGCAATACAATTTGTGACATCTGCTTAACAGCATCACTCCCCTGTGCGATTGCAATACTGCAATCCGCTTCCTTCAATGCAAGCATATCATTTACACCATCACCACTCATTGCGACTGCGTGACCCTTTTTCTGCAATGCCTGTACAAGCAGCTTTTTCTGTAACGGAGTTACCCTGCCGAATACAGCATACTGTTCAGCAAGCTGCTCAATAACGAATGGATCATCACCGATTCCACTCATATCCAGACAGGCATTCCAGTTATGAAGTCCTGCCTGCCTGGCGATAGCGGAAACCGCAGTTATATGATCACCGGATATGATTTTGATATTCACATCCTCCTCCCGAAAAAACTGCAGCGTTTTTTCTACATACGGACGTATGGTATCGGTAAAGATGACAGCATACAAGGGTTGGATGATTGGGAGTGGCGCATCCTTGTCAACCACCTGAGCACATCTGCCGATTACAACCATTCGCTTACCTTCTTCCATAATAGCAGAAAAGGAAGTATCCAGCTTCTCCAGCAGCTTTTCCGGCGCTCCCATAACCAGAGAACCATAGCCTTCAAAATATGCGCTGCTCCATTTGCGAAGCGAGGAAAATGGAATCCTCGCTTTCGGCTCATGTACCGCACAGGGACTGATCTGCGCACAAAGCGCCTGATAGGTTGCATTGTTATCGTCGCTGTAGTGTAAAAAGGAGCGAATATATTCCATATCTGTTTCCGCTTCATCGCAAAGGGGAAGCAGCGCTTCCACCTTTAAATCTCCGGTGGTAATGGTTCCTGTCTTATCCAGACACAATGTGTCGACATTGGCCAGTGTTTCCAGTGAATACAGATCCTGTATAAGAACCTTATGCTTTGCCATGCGGCTTACTCCCGCCGCCAGGGATACACTGATCAAAAGAACAAGACCCTTGGGAAGCATTCCCAGCAATGCAGCGGAGCTTGTGATAACACTTTCCTGTATGGAATCTCCCCGAAATCCCCAGGCCTCCAGAAACAACAAAATACCTAAGGGAATAATTGCATAACCACTCAACCTTGTAATACGCTTCATGGCATTTAACAGCCGGGAATTAACTGCACGGACTTCCTTTACCTCACTGGCGATACGATTTGCGTAATTCTCCTCACCGACATGGATAATCCGTGCATAACATTTTCCGGATATTATGGAGCTTCCGGATAAAAGCTGATCCTTTTTGCGTTTATGAATGGGATCGGATTCACCACTTAATAAGGCTTCATTAACTTCAGCCTCTCCCTGTATAAGGACGGCATCACAGACAATCTGTTCACCGCTGGACAGAACCATGATATCATCCACAACGAGATCCTGAACATCTACACTGCATACTACACCATCCCGCATGACGGAAACCTTTTGCCGCATAAGCAGGGAAAGGTCATCTACCAGTTTCTTCGCATGCAGCTCCTGCAGAATGCCAATTACGATATTGCAGATAATCACAGCTAGAAAAAATAAATTCGACCAGGCATTTACCAGCACCAGTCCCAGTGCAATCAATATATTAAGCAGATTAAATAGGGTGCATATGTTTTCTTTGAAAATCTGCCCGTGAGTCTTCGTAATAGAATGCGATACGCTGTTTCTCTGATGATTTCTTATGCGTTCTTCTACCTGCTTCTGTGTAAGTCCTTTGATGGCTGTGTTCGTAACTTCCATTTCATCACCTAAACTTTCTTTATTGTCTATTATGGCCAATAATCGTTAAGATTCTTTTCGTATCTTCTTAAGAATGTATAAACTTTTTGTTATGTGAGAGGAAATTTGTTGTTTTCTTAAAAAAAACAAAAATTAAAGTGCATAAACACAAAGTCTTTGGCAATTCTGTTATAATAAACTTGTATATATGAGGTGAGTGGAATGAATAATGATAAGAAAGCAAGGCGTCGGCATCAGAGAATCTGTGAAGTGCTCCAGGAGCAGGAGCATATGCAGGTTCTTGAGCTGTGTGAGCTGTTTCATGTCTCACCGGCAACTATTCGAAACGACCTGACAGTACTAGAAAAAAAGCAGCTGCTGAAACGTATTCCCGGTGGTGCGGTAAGTATTGGAAGAATGCCGCAAAATACTATTTTTTCTGCCAGAGAATCGCTCCATATGGATCTGAAGGATAAGATGGCCGACTACGCCGTTGCGCATCTGATCAAAGAAGGGATGAATGTTGCATTGGATGCCGGTACAACCTGTTGTGCTATTGCAAAGAAGCTGGCAGACGCATCCTGCCGCTGTACGGTTATCACCTATTCTCTTCCTGTAGCCAATGCCCTTGTTCATTGTGAGCATATAGAGGTGTTTTTAATGGCCGGACGGCTGGATAAGAAGCACGAATCGTTCCATGATGATGTGGCAGTTGAGGCAATGAAGCGAATGAACAGTGATGTATTTTTTCTTTCACCCAACGGAATCGATCCGATTGCCGGAATCACCAGCTCTGCAACCGATGAAAATATAATGAAGCGCATGATGCATGAGCATACAGAGGAAACAATAGTTTGTGCAGATCACAGCAAGTTTTTCAAAAAGGCATTTAAAACGATCTGTCAGCTGTCAGATATCAAGGGAATTTTGAGTGACAGTGAGCTGAGCGGAGAGATACAGCAGAAATACAGTACTATGGGCGTACGCTTGTATCTGGCAGAGAAATAAGATCGATATGAAGCTGTGGCTTCTGATGAAATGAACTGTTTCAGGAAAACAAAAAGGGAATCCGCCAATTGTGTTAACAATAGAATACGGATTCCCTTTTTCATGACACATTCTTAAATGAGAAAGCAGCCGCAAACGTTTGCATTCCTCAGTATTCATAATCAACAGTTGCACTGCCACTTCGCACGGCATGAATATAAGGCTTTACCTTTTCTACATGGTAGGTGTTTTTCTGATAGTCCTCCAATGCCTGCCGATCATCCACCACAAGCTCCAGAACGACATCATAAGAACGCTGGGAATGCAGATAGTCAATTCCGACCTGCACCTCACGCAGAAATGGAATCTGCTCCTTCATGGATAAGAACAATGCCTTCACTTTCTCACATTGCTCGATGGAATTATCCTTCATTTTCACAAACAGTATGTGCTTTACCATAACTTCCTTTTCCTCCTTATGATTTGAATTTTACTTCGATGCTGTACTGCTCTTTGATTTCCGGTATCATATTGAAGAATTTACGGATTGCGGATTGCGATTTTGTCGCCGCCTCACTGAGCAGCCCGTTTTCCACTGCTTCATCCGCTACCTTATCCTTCTGCTGAGTTGCAAATGCCGTATAATCCTCAATGCTGATCGGATTGAAAATATTCTTTGTTTCATCATATACCTCTATGCTCTTCTCATCGATGATATTACTCAGAATTTCAACCTCCGGCAGTAAAACGGTTATCGTTTTTCCTTTTACATCAACCTCGGCCTGATCCATTCTCACACCGGCCTTCAGCTGTCCTGCATACGTAAGCAGAAAGCTTTTTTTTGTCAACGGGATATTCCATCCGTTTAAGGTCAGTGAATTCTCAAATTTCCCCACCTTCGTATAATTATATTCCATGACGGCAAGGTCATTGACCTCCTGCAGCTGCTGTGTCAGTGCTGTTGATGTGATTTTCGGTTCACTTTGTTTTCCTCCGAAAACGGTTCCTGCAAAGAAGATGACCGCAGCCAGTATACAGATGGCCACAACGCCGCCGATAGCTTTCTTTGTTTTCCCAAGGGTATCCAGTATTTTCATTCTCTACCTCCCGCTATAGGTAAAATTATATCATATTTGACAGATGAAGCCTATATGCGATATTCTTACATTTTTCTTTCTGCCGAACCTGTGTTTAGCCCGCAGCTTCATTATGAATGCCGGTGAAAATTTCTTATGTTTTTTTTGCAGTACAAGCTTTCTTTTCCTATCTGTTCGTGATACCATAGGGATACGCATGGAGGGATCGTATGCTTTTTTCTATTAAATATGTACATAGACTAAAATGGAATGGTCTGTATCAATCATTGATGTGGAGCTGCTTTGGTATAATGTTTATGCTTCTGTATCCGGTTAGTCCGGATTTGATGACGTTTATCGGAGGCGTTATGCTGCTGTTTCAGGGTGTACCGCAGCTTATTTTATTTCTGGAGGAGGACGAGCGTTTTCTGATATCACTACTATCCCTGGTAGAGTGTCTGCTGGTCAGCTTTCTGGGGGTGTGGATGCTGACGAATCCGGAGGAGGTTTATGACACACTGCCGGCTGTTCTGGCCTTTGTCACCTTTCTGCATGCTTTCAGCAATTTGATTATTACAGGTAGAATACGGCATCTGGAATATTCAAAATGGTGGATTGCTGCGCTTGTTACAGCTGCGAAGATGACAGCTACAGCTGCACTTGCCGTACGATTTCATTTACATAGTGAATTTATGGTTGTGGGAACCGGAATTTGTATGCTTCTGGATGCTGCTAGTGATATTTGGATGTGGAAAAAGCTGGAGGCATTGATCATTCAGGATATGGGAATATAATGTGCGGAGATCCCGCACTTTTTTTGAATCATTTTCAGAGCGTTAACAACTTCAAATTGTTCAATGCCTTTGTAATGCTGTATTCTAAACGTTTTAGAAACCCCTTTTTTAGGGGTATTTTTCGTATCTTCACTATTCTTTAAATGTGATAATATGTAGAAGTAAAGGGAAGGACAGTGCCAAAACAGGCAGAAGCTGGAGGAAGAAGAGAAGTAAGGAGAGCTGAGTCATGTGTGTAAGAAGATATGAGGATAACTGGGGGGGGGAGCTGAAGGGGAAGCTGATGGAGCGGGATGTGCTGGAGGTGCTGTCGTTCAGTGCATTTGCACAGGATGAAAGCGACCTGGAGGAGAAGCTGCGCTACTGTGGAGAAAAGGATATCCACATACAGGTGAAGGATGCACGGATAACACCGGACGTGTATCTGGACATCCTGTATCTGATGAAGCGGGAGGAGAAAAAGAAGCGGGAAGAGCTGAAGAAGGCGCAGTATGAGGGGATCGTGAAGGCGCTGGAAAAGAAGAAAGAGGGAGCGGGGAGCTATGGAAGACCGCGTGCAAGCCTGCCGGAGGATTTCCGGGAACAGGTGGAATACTGTCAGAAGAACCATATCCCGCTGGAGACCTACCGCAGAAGGACCTCACTGAAAAAGGCCACCTTTTATAAATATGTAAAGGTGCTGCAGAGCGAGCACGAACATACCTTTTAGCATCATAAGAAATAAAATAACAGTCGATTTACAGAAACGTATGCAATCCTGTAAACCGGCTTTTCATTTTAGCCGCTGCATTGAAAAAGAACACAGGCAGTTTCGATGCTTGAAGGAAAACCTCTATCATACAGCTTGTTTCTATAAATATAGAGATAAATATAAAGGTGAAAACACGGATGCGGTCCTTTGATGCATCATCTTTTATAAAATCAACATGGTGTTAAAATATACGGATTATACAAATGTCAAGTTTTGTGATAAAAAAGTGAAATTAATCGATAAATAAAGCGTTTTTTTGCCTTTTTTGTATTTTAATTATTATGCCAAAATGATATATTTATACATATATCAGAAGACTGTAATTCCTTGAAAGGGGGATGCTTATGGGCTGGTATCAGAAACAGAAAAGAATATATGAATCCAGACAGCAGAATCATGAACATGATCTGCCAGAGGATGAAGTGGTTCATTCAGAACCCAAGAAGGAGGATATGACTAAAATGGAAGAAAACAAAGATGCGCAGCAACCTGTAAAGCCGCAGGAAAGTGCTTCTCTGATTGGAGAACATACAGAAGTAACAGGTGATGTCAGTACGGATGATGACCTGACAATTTACGGTCGTGTAAAGGGGAATATCAAATGCAGCAAGCGTATTCAGATATATGGGAGTGTGGAAGGCGATATCCTCTGTCAGGATGCCTCTGTTATACAGGCTGAAATACATGGTAATATTGAATGCAAAGAAACACTGAAGATATCACAGGAAAGCACAGTGGAAGGAAATATCACAACGACTGCATTGGAAAACGGCGGAGCTGTTCGCGGAGATATTCATGCGGGAGGGCATATTCGCCTGAGTGAAAAATCACAGGTGAGCGGTGATATCACAGCCGCATCCATTAGTGTTGATCAGGGGGCAGTTATACAGGGCTGTGTTATGATTGGCATCCAGGATACAAACGGCGCACAAAAGGAAGCGTAAAAGAAGCCTGTTCCTGACAAGACGGTTCTTTCCTGCATTATGATGTTAGTAAAAAGGAGAATACAGGTTCTATTGATGCATGCAATAGTATTGAATTCTCCATACCTTCCACGTATCCGCAATCGAGTAAAACCTGACGGGGCTGTCAGGATTTTTTGTTGCTTTACAGCATTCCAAAACCAATCATGTATCTGTGAAGCAGCATATCTGTACGTTTTGACGATTTCCTGTGAGAAATGCAATGATAAAAAAAATATAAGATATGTATCAAGTTACGCTGAAAAGCTTATCGTTGGGCAGAATTTTCTGTAAAATATGGGTATGTGATGATCCATCCCCAAGATGATCACATGTATCGGAAAGGAAGAGACTGCGATGCAGTCCCCAACGAAAAAAGACGGCATTAGTAAATGTCCGCCTTTTTTATATTTCATAATTTATCACAGAAAGCCTGCATCGATACCTGACTGGTGTCTATTTAACGCTCCAGCTTCACGATGACCAGTGTCAGCTGACCGTCCGTATTTGCTACATTGGAATTGTAATTGACGGTAAACGGGGTTGCCTGTGTCACCTCGACTATGAAATGACTGCTGCCTTCAGCTGTGTTCTGTGGGGAACCTGTTCGTGAATAAATACCAAATTCAATATGCGGTGCTCCGTTGTAGGCCGGGGTTATCTGCATATAGCCGGCTGTAGACAGTATTGTGCTGACCTCCAGTGAGATCTGATAGAAGCCCGGCTGCAGCAGCAGGGAAGTCGTGGAGGTTGATGTGATATTGCCGGTTGTATCCGCAATGCTTTGGTATAACGGCATTGGCTGAGCATTTTCAAAGGCTCTTGCAAAATCAGCAAAGCTGGCAAAGGACTGTGTTTCAATACCGCGTGGTCCGGTTGCTCCGGTAGCCCCAATCGGACCTGTGCTTCCGGTTGGTCCTGTTGGACCGATTGCTCCATCTGCACCGGTTGGCCCTGTTGCACCTCTTAATCCGGTAGGTCCCGTCGGTCCCTGCAATCCTCTAAGTCCCTGTGGCCCGGTCGCACCCGTTGTTCCTGTCGCTCCGGTTGCACCATCTGCCCCTGTATTCCCGGTAGCCCCGCGTGGTCCGGTAGCCCCTGTTGCTCCGGTCATGCCGGTTGCTCCGGTCGCACCCGTCGGTCCATCTCTTCCATCTAAGCCGGTTGGTCCGATGTTTCCCGTCGGTCCTGTGACACCGGGGGTTCCGGTAGGTCCCGTTGGTCCGATCAATCCCTGTGGTCCAGGACTTCCGGCAGGTCCTGTTGCCCCCGTCGGTCCGGTAGCGCCATTTTCACCTGTTGCCCCTGTTGCCCCTGTGATGCCGGAGGCTCCGGTATTTCCTGTAGCACCTGTTGCTCCCCGCGGACCGGTTGGCCCCGTAGCCCCATCTGCCCCGGTATTTCCCGTAGCTCCGGTAGGCCCCGTCGGTCCGGTTACTCCAATGCCCGGCCCTGTCGGTCCCATAGGTCCTGTCGGACCTGCAGGCCCGCGAAAGCCCCTTGGACCTCTCGGCCCCGGACAACATGTATGGGGATAGGATTCACAGCAGGTATCTGTTGGAATGTCCTCTTGCAGAGCATGCTCATCCTCACACACTGCATAGTTGTCTGTATAATCGTCATAATATTCATCCTGATATGTCATCTTTTCACCTCATCCTGTCGGATTTCAAATACTTCCTTATCCGTTTTATCCTATGTGTGCAGGGACATTCTGCACATGGCAAATGCCCAGCAGTGAAGACGGTACCAGGAAAAGTGAGGATAAAAGCTGTTGGAAATACACTTTCACCGGATATGACCTGCTGTTGTGAAGATACCCATGTCCGATATCCCACACCGCAGAATCAAAGCACAGAGCACCCCTTCTGTTTCGTGGGGAACAAAATGGAAAAAGACACAATACGCTGCTTATAATACAATTCCAGCAAAATATATTCTGAAAGGAAATGAATGAGAAAGCGTATGAAAGGTAGGTGAGGAATATCGAACCGGCACCTGCCCTCTATGTATATACGCTGCTTGTAACGCTTGCGCTCACTTGGGGAGATATCACGTCCTCAGCTATTTCTCCGCTCTTGCAAGCCCGTCCTCATAGCCTTCGATTTTCGTATACAGCCGCTTCAGGGTAGCCTGCATTTCCAGCACCCTTTTTTCAGCAGGGTACGCTGTTCCTTCAAAATATCCAGCCGTGCCTGTGTGGAGGCATCTCCCTGCTGAAACAGCTCCACGTATTCAATCAAAGCTTCAATTGGCAGTCCCGCACTACGCATGCATTTGATGAACGCAATCCATCCCAAATCCTTTACACCGTAATCACGGATGCCGCCGCAAGTCCGCGAAGCAGCAGGAAGCAGTCCGATTCTTTCATAATAGCGAAGCGTATCTGCGGAAATTTCAAACATACGGCTTACTTCGGCAATTGTCATGATTGTACCTCCTCTATAAAGTATGTATCTGTTAACATATCACACGAAGAACCAGTGACTAGCAATACCATGGTCTATGAATAACCATCAGCTTCACTAAATCACCTGGAGCATGCTTTAAGTCAATATAATTATTGCAGTATTGCGAAAACTTCTAAAGAATAAAGAGTTACATAATATAAATTTTAAAAATATCACAGATTATGAATCAATATGAATCAAAATAAATTAAAATGATATAAAAAGATTGACATCCTTTCTACATACTTCTATAATAAAATTGTAAGAAGGACACAGAAAAGGAGAACATGGAATGAAAACTACTGATCCTAAGAAAAGAGCACTGCTGGACGGTCTGAAAGACGGTCTGATCGTATCCTGTCAGGTACAGAAGGATGACCCTATCTATACCGATGACATCGTAGTAAAAATGGCGGAGGCAGCCAAATGGGCAGGAGCTGTGGCAATCCGCGCGAATTCTCCGGAACAGATCAAGGCAATTAAGGATAAGGTTGATTTGCCGATGATCGGTTTATGGAAAATCTGGCATGACGATACAGATGTTTTTATCACACCGACGATGGATGCCGCAAGAGCTGTGTGGGAGGCAGGAGCGGAAATCATCGCTCTGGACTGTACATCACAGATTACACATGAAAACACACAGGCATGGGATTTGATCAAAACCGTGAAACAGGAAATTCCGGAAGCTATTATCTTTGCGGATGTTTCCAACATGGAGGAAGCAGCACGCGCTGTGGAAAACGGTGCGGATATCGTTGCACCGACGCTGTACGGCTATACAAAGGAAACAGAGCATATCGAGGGTGCGGATTACCGTATGTTTGCGGAGATGTGCCGTACCTTCCGCGATGAAGCATTCGTCATGATGGAGGGACATATCTATACGCCGGAGGATGCGATGAAGTGTATTTATCTGGGGGCGCATTCTGTTGTCGTAGGAAGTGCCATCACCCGTCCGCATCTGACTGCAAAGCGTTTTGTCGATCTGCTTGGCGGCTATCAGGATAATTGGAGAGATGCAGAAAAGGCAAAGCACTGATCTCATGATATAAGAAAGGAAGGCACAGGAGTATGAAAAAGAAAATCAGTATTGACGGCGCGCAGAATGTTGAGGTATCCAAACCGATTCCGTGCGAAAAATCACCACAGGAACAGCTTGCCATCATGGAGGCCTATACACAGGCTCACAGGAATAGTGCCGCTCTGGATAAGGCAGAACGTGAACTTCGCTGCCTGCGTACTATTTTTCCTGCTCTGTTTCGAAGCATAGAGGATGATGATCTGCTGGCCGGACGTCTGGATTTTCTGCCGATTGGCTTTGGCAGTGTGACCAGCATCGGCGGTGTTTCCCATTACTGTGTTTTCCATAAGCTGCGCTCGTTTAAGGAACAGCTCGACAGCGAGGAAGAAAAGGCCAGAGTGGATGCTCTGTATGCCTATTGGGAGGAGCATGACACCAAGGCGATATATTGTGCAGATGTTTTGAATGAGTCCACCATCGGCCGCTTTATCGATTGCTCCTATCCGCTGATGGCAACTGCACGCTTATCCGGTATGATGCTGAATTACAAAAAGCTCATGGCATATGGACTGGAGGGGCTGAAAACGCTGATCCGCTCACAGAAGCCCAATACCTTTTTAAACAGCTGTGTGGAAAGCTTAACGCTGCTGCAGGAGGTTATCGACCGTCAGATTGAGCTGGTGCGGGAAGCAAAGCTGCATGCTGCGCGCAGTCGATTGCAGGATCTGGAGCTGATGGAACGCGATCTTGCGGTTATCCGCACACAGAAGCCTGCGACCTTTCATCAGGCGCTGCAGCTGTTCTGGATCTATGCCTTAGTGGCAGGGGTTATCAATTACGGTCGCATGGATGATGTGCTGGGGCCGTATCTACAGCGTGATCTGGAGGACGGCCTGATTACGGAGGAGGAAGCGTACCGGTATCTGAAGTCTCTGTGGAAAATGATTGAGAACCGCCGTACAACGGTAAATGGACGTATCATCGTCGGCGGAGAAGGAAGAGAGCATCCAGAGGAAGGCGATACCTTTGCGCGTATCTGCCTGCGTGTCTGTCGGGATACCCGCTACGTGGAGCCGCAGTTTACGCTACGCTTCAGTAAAAATACACCGGCGGATATCATGGATATGGCATATGACTGCATCGGATCCGGTGCAACCTATCCGACGCTGTACAATGATGATGTCAATATTGAGGCAGTCATGTACGGCATGCGTGTATCCCGTGAGATAGCGGAGCAGTATGTTCCCTTCGGCTGTGGAGAATTCGTGATTCAGGGAAAAAGCGTCGGTACACCGAATACCCTTTTAAACCTGTTGAAGCTTCTCAATATCACCTTAAATGCAGGGATTGATCCAATGGATGGCAAGGCGAAAAACGGTCCGGTTTCCATACCGGAGTGCAGTGCGTTTACCACCTTTGATGAACTGTATGATACCTATAAGGAACTGCTGGATTATTATTTTGACCTCAGTGTGGAGGCACAGAAGCATTCCTATGAGGTGATGAATCAGGAGGCAAGCTTTCTGTTTACCTCAATCCTGATGGATGACTGTATCACCCGTGGAAGGGCATTGCTTGACGGTGGTGTACAGATTCTGGGCGGTACCAATGAAACCTATGGAAACATCAATGCCAGTGATGCTCTGTATGCGATCCGTAAGCTGGTATATGAGGATAAGGTATACACACTACAACAGCTGCATGAGGCACAGCTCGCAGATTTTGAAGGCTATGAGCAGCTGCGAAGAGACCTGCTGCATGCAGACAAATATGGAAATGACAAGCCGGAATGCGATGCACTTGCCAATGATTTATATGAGTTTGTCGCTAAGGGAATACGGCAGCGGGGCATTGACGCGGGTCTTGGCTATTATCTGATCGTTATTTCCAATAATCAAACGAATACAGACTGGGGTCATCAGACCTTCGCCAGTCTGGATGGACGGAAAACGGGTGTCTTTATGAATCCTGCGAATAATCCGCAGGGCGGTGCCGCAAAGAGCGGACCGACAGCCTGTTTGAATTCCCTAAGCAGATTTCAGGCAAAATATCATGGCGGCAGTGTGCAGAATATCAAATTCACACCGCGCATGTTCAATGAGGATCGGGATAAAATCCGAATCCTGTTTGATACGTATTTTAAGAAGGGCGGCTGCCAGCTGATGGTGACCGTTGTGGATCACAGCGTACTGGAGGATGCGCAGAAGCATCCGGAAAAGTATCCGGATCTGATTGTGCGTGTAGCCGGCTACAGTGCTGTCTTCGTGAATCTTACCAGAGATATTCAGGATGAGCTGCTGAGCAGGATGCTGTATGATTAACGTCACGAATATTGAGCGCTTTGCGACTCATGACGGTCCGGGTATTCGCACAACACTCTTTCTGAAGGGATGTCCACTGTTTTGTCCATGGTGCGCCAATCCGGAGACACAGAGTGTGAAAAGCACAATGTTTCACAATGCCGTGCGCTGTGTTGGCTGCCGGTTGTGTGAGCGGGCATGTCCGCATCAGGCCATCACGTTTGCGCAGGGAAACTTCACGTACAGGGATGACCGCTGTCAGCGCTGCGGTGCCTGTGAACGGGTGTGTCTGCAGGATGCCATAGCATTTCAGGGAAAGGAAATGACGCTGGAAGTGATTATGGCGGAGCTGTGCAGGGATCGGGACTACTATGAAAACTCCGGCGGCGGTATCACCTTCAGCGGTGGTGAACCGTTTGTTCAGCAGGAAGCATTATGGGAGCTGCTTCGTGCCTGCAAGCAGGAGGGCTTTCATACCGCCGTGGAAACGACCGGTAACTACTCCAGCGATTTGCTGATACGCATGATGCCGCTGATTGATCTTTTTCTATTTGACTTCAAGCATCCGGATGATGCCATTCTGCATACGGTTACCGGTGCGGATGGAGCTTTGATTAAGGAAAATCTGCGTTATCTTCTCAAGGTGGATCCACAGAAGGTAATTGTACGCATTCCCGTCATACCGGGGTTCAATTATGAAAAGGACACACTGGAATCCGCATTGCGATATCTGAAATCCATTGGTGTCTGCGAGGTGAATCTTCTCCCGTACCATACACTGGGAAAGGTGAAATACGAAAAGATGGGAAAACCGTATACCTTATCGAATGAAATGCTGCAGAAAGAGGATCTGATGTGTTATCTGGAATATGCCCGACAGCTCGGTATGCAGGCGAATATCGGCGGATAGGGGTGCAGTTCTGCAAAAGCACACGGCACATCATGATGCAACGCGAATACTGCCGGAGCAATCCGGCAGTTTTTCACAGAAGAATGTGACAGAAGATAAATACAAGAATGTGACAGAAGATAAATTCATGGTTTTCTTCAAAAGAAACTTTTGGTATACTGAATACGTGAAAGAGAAAGAGGGTTCGATATGTTAGCAGAAACAGCAGTGAAATATTATCATATGGGATACAACTGTGCGGAAAGCATCATTCGCGCAGGCAATGAGGTATATGGTCTTGACCTGCATGACAGGGATATGAAGATGACAGCAGCCTTTGGCGGCGGCTTTCAGATTGGAGATGTATGCGGTGCCCTGTGCGGTGCAGCCTGTGTAGTTTCCGCACGCTATGTGGAAACAAAGGCACACGACTGTTCTTTTCTTCGAACACTGACGCAGAAGCTGGTCATAGCATTTCAAAATAAAATGGGTTCTCGTCTTTGTGCGAAGATTAAACCGGTGTATCACAGCAAGGAAAAGAAATGTGAGCATACGGTGGAAACTGCCGCAGCCATTCTGGAGGAGGTCATCCGGGAATGGGATGAGGAAAGAAAAGGCATACAGGGATAGTAAGGTGTCTTTTCCGCTTTAAGGTATCCTCATAAAATCCGCTTAATCAAAAGAATCAGGCGCATCGGCTGATCAATGTGCTTGATCTTTTACTGTTTCTAAGTATGCAGTCCTCTTCCTTTGAACTGGAATCGGATGAAGGAGAAGCTGTTTGCATTTTCCTTGCCTTTTTTTAATATTGCGCATATCCTGAATATAGGAGATGATGCTTATGAAGGAAGGAACTCTGGTATATTACCTGGATGAGGGGCAGATTCATGATGGACATGTTATTGATGTGGAAACCAAACAAAACGGTTTCGTGTTCAGCATTGACAGCTATGGAGAATGCGGTGGTTTCTGCCGTATTGATTCTGCACAGATCAACCGCACGGTGTTTGAGGATGTTGAGGAAGCGAAAAAGCACGTAAGATAACATGCAGCTGTTGTACAGCCTGTCACAGACTATAGAGGGATACATACGCAGTAATGGAAACGCTGTCCTATGATATCCATATACCTGTCTCAGCTGCTTCCAATGGGGTTGTTCCGGCTAGTCTGTTTTTCCCTGTCAACAGCGCGGTATCATAAAGAAAAGCATACCGACGGATGGATACTTTCTCACACTTAGGACAGCATAAAAAAATCAACCGGTGTATATTCCTTGCGGTTGATTTTTTTTGGTTCATTCTTTGCAGTAGGGAAAACAGCTATTTCCTGCCTGTCTGCTTCAATGCCTGCAGGGTTTCATCAAAGGGACAGATCATATTACACAGTCTGCTGATTTGCGCGGCCAGTGTGTATTTTGTGGAAAGGGGAATCTCCCCGCCCTTTTGAAATGATGCAAGCTGCTCCTTTTGCACTCCTGCCGCCGCAGCTACAAAGGATAGCGGCAGCTTATATTTTTCTACCAGAACATTCAGCAGTGCCTTCACAATATCGTCATTATCCACCCTCCATGCAGGAAGGGTGATGAAATTGGATACAAACGAACAGATCAGTGCCTGTTCCTGCTCCGTATGCTCCTTTACGTTTACACTGATTCCCATTGCCTGCAAAACAGCTTTCATATCAATGCCGCTTACCTCTTCCGCAGTTTGCAGGATGTCAAATAATTCCATATTATAAGCCTCGCTTTCGTAATGCTTCCGTATGCAAGTATGTGCAGGATAAACAGATATATCCAGCAGCATACCTCTGAACGCAGTTATCTACAGTTTAGCGCAATAGACAATAAAAATGAAGTAAAAAATACCATCGGTTTCTTAAGGTATGTTAATCGGTGACAGGAAGTATACGGCGGTTTAAACCAGACTTTAGAAGGACTTACAAAAACGGCATTGCAGAGAGATGAGGAAGACTGTACACAATTGCCGCATCCCTGCATTTATATCTGCCGGTAAGGCGTTGAAAGCATATAGCTTTCAATGAAAAATACCGGGCTAATAATCTGCCAGTTCATATCTAATATATCACAAAGGAGGCTGTTTGATCATATCCGCTTCATTTGTAAAATTGTGTTTTGTGATGAGTGCCACGATAATCAAAATCGCACTTATAGCGAATATAGCCTGATAAACATCGGTATCAAATGCTTCAAATACAATCCCGTAGCTGATGATAGTTTCTACGATATGTTGCTTTTGCGTGCGCTTTGTGAAGGGTTGTAGCTATTCACCGACTATGGATACCTGTGAAGGGGAAAACCGTATAGCAGATCGACAGGGGAATGCTTTAAAGACAATGCGAATATGATAAAATCCCTTTTAACGTGAAAAATAGAAAAAGTTATCAAAGATTTGCGGATTTTTTAGGAATTTGACAGATTCCATACGTATAGAAGGGGGTAAGGAGCCCTTACAGAATGGAGGACATAAAAATGTCAAATGCAAGGAATCAACTCAACTACAGTAACGATCTATTTTTTAAGTACACCCTTTCCCGTGAGGATGAAGGCTCTGTGTACGCCCGCAACACCATCATTGAGCGTGTTACCGGAATCCGGGTAAAGGAAAGCACCGTACTCAATCCCAACCTGGATCCGGGCATCATCGGAAAGAAGCGCATCATTCTGGATGTGCATGTAAAGGATGAACAAAACCGTCATTTCAATATCGAGATGCAGACGACCTGTAGGGGAATAGCGGAAATGATGCGCTTTGAATTTTACGGTGCCAGAGCGTTGAACAATCAGCTGAAAAGCGGTGAGCTTTATGATCAATTAAAGCCGGTTTATCAAATTATCTTCATTGATGAGTATGCATGGAACAACAGAAATCTGATCAATCAGTATCAGATGCGCAATGAGCAGGGAGAGAATGAAAGCTACTACCCACTCATCCTTCGCACCTTTGTTCATATGCCGGCAATCAATGACATCGTAAAGGAGAAGGAAATGCAGAGGCTGAATGACTTTGAACAGCTGATATACCTGTTTGAAAATAATGAAAAAAATGATATACTGAAGTCAAAGGAAAGGCTGGTGAGGGTATTCATGAACAAGTATGAGGAAATGCAGAAGGATGATGAGCTGTGGTCAACGGCTATGGCGATTCAAATGGGAGAGGCACGTTACCGCAACGGCTTGCGTGACAGCTTTGACGAGGGAAAAGCTGCCGGAAAAATGGAAGGAGAGAGGCAGCTCTTACACAGACAGATGCAAATCAAGTTTCATGAGGATTGCGCAACGTGGCTGCAGGCATTAACTGAGGAGCAAATACAGATTGTGTCCACTTTACTACTGGAATGTGATACCTTTGAGTCACTCAGAAAACGATTACATAAATCTGACAAGAAATAAGCTGTCTGTAATTCCAGAATAAAATACTTAGAACACAACAGAAAAGCCATCCTGTATAGAAAAGGGATGACTTTTCTTTTCAGGTTCTTCGGTAATCAGCGTTATCTCTGTATACAGGGCTGTAGGTAATGTTTTACCATTTGCTATGCCTTTTCCTGCATGAAGGTGTGCTGATGAATGGCAATACTGTTTAAGATACACTGTAGTGATCGCTATTTGTATTTTTAAGTTGATAAGTACTTCATGGAAGCTGTACGGAATGGTTGTGAACTACCGCCAGCTAAAGAGCAAGCGGCTTCTGATAAAGTATGGTAAAATAAAAGATGACAGGATACAATTTGGATACAAAAATTATGTATCATACAGAAAAGAGGTGATAGCATGCGGCTTCTGATTGTTGAGGATGAACGGGCCATCGCAGAGGTGATGATGCTGAATCTGAAAAGAGTCGGCTATGAATGCGAGTATGCGCAGGATGGGGAAATGGGGGCAGCAATGGTGGAGAAACAAAGCTATAATCTGGTTCTGCTGGATATCATGCTTCCGAAAATCAATGGCTATGAACTGATGGAATATCTTGCACAGCTGCAGATTCCGGTAATTTTTATCACGGCAAAGGGCAGTGTGCAGGACCGCGTAAAGGGTCTGCATATGGGAGCGGATGATTATCTGGTGAAACCGTTTGCGGTGGATGAGCTTACGGCAAGAGTGGAAAGTGTGCTGCGCCGTTATCATAAAAGTATGCAGGATATCCATGTACTGGATGTCACGATTCATACAGCGACCCGTTTGGTGGAAAAGGAGAACCGCACCATCGCTTTGACAAAAAAAGAATATGAGCTGCTGCTGTATCTGGTTCAAAATAAAAATATCGCACTGTATCGTGATACGATGTATGAAAAGGTCTGGCATGAGGAGGAGTTTGAACAGACACGTACCCTGGATTTGCATATACAGCGCCTGCGCAAGAAGCTGGACTGGCACAGGGTGATTCAGACCGTGTATAAAATCGGTTATATGCTGGAGGTGAAGGATGAAGTTCAGCGATAAGCTCACACTGAGCAGCACTGCAGTTATCGCGATTCTGTTTTCCACCGGCGCAACCTTTATGATGGTACAGAATCATGACCACCTTTTGCAATCCTATATATCCCGCAATATGCAGACGCACGATCTGGAATCCTTTTCTCTGGAATCCAAGCTGACACAGGATGCCACATCCAATCTGACTTCCTTTGGGAGTGATGAAAAGGCAATAAGAAGCCGCTCAATGTATTATCTTCAGCAGGTTGCCAGTCATATGAACCAGCCGCAAACCCAGTATGCTTTGCTGGATACAAAGCATACCGTGCTGTATGCGACAGGGGAGAAAAAGCTGTTTGAAGAGCATTCGCTGAACGATCCGCAGACCTATCGCATTGTCTCCTATAACGATTCCCGTATCATGCTGGTCAGCAGTCAGATCACCGTTGGGAAATTCACCTACCTTTTGGAAAGCGGTTATGATATCACATCCTGCTTTCAGGAGCGAAACCGGCAGTTTCAAACCTTTTTTCTCACACTGCTGTGCGTCCTGCTGTTCTCCTTTCTGCTGCTGAAGCGGCTGTCCGTCTATCTCAGCAAACCGATTCTGAAGCTGCATGAGGCAAGCCGCCGCATCGCATCCGGGAATTATGAGGAACGCACCAGTATCCAGAGTGATGATGAAATCGGAGAGCTGAGCCGCAGCTTTGATGAGATGGCAAAAGCGACCCAGCAGACCATTCAACAGCTGGAGGTAAACCTTGCACAGCGGGAGGATTTTATGAGCAATTTTGCCCATGAAATCAAGACACCGATGACGGCGATTCTCGGGTTTGCGGACACCTTGCGCACGTATGACTGTGATGTGGACACAAGGAAAAAATGTGCGGATTATATTTATACAGAGGGCAAGCGTCTGGAAAAACTGTCCTATACCCTGATGGATCTTCTATCCCTGAGCGGGAAGGTCATACAGCTGCAGCCCGTTTCTATTGCCAGTGTGGTGAAGCAGCTGCGCCAATATTACGATGCTGTTTCCATTACGGATCGGCTTTGCTTCCATTGTGCTTCCTGTACGGTGTATGCGTTGGAGGAGCTACTCTTCAGTGCCCTGCGCAATCTGATCGATAATGCCATCAAGGCATCCGACGCCGATCAGGAAATACTCGTAAAGGGAGAGCTGTGCGGGAAGAGCTATCGCATATCGGTAACGGATCATGGAATCGGTATGCGGGAAGATGATATCCAGCAGGCATCCCAGCCGTTTTATATGGCGGATAAGTCAAGAGCCCGGCAACAGGGCGGTGCAGGTCTTGGCCTGAGTATCGTCAAGCGAATCTGCGATTTGCATGGCAGTCCCCTGCTGATTACCAGTAAACTGCATGAGGGAACGGTTGTTGCGATGCTGCTGGAGGTGGTCGATCATGAAAACTAGAATTGCATTTGCCTTGTGTCTGGGCGTTTGCAGTCTGTCTGTATTGCTGCCGCTGGGTATCTTTTACATTCAGGACAGCGTTGCAGTGGATAAGGATATCGTGTGGCAGTCATCCACGGAGGATATCGCCAAAAACTATCCGGTTGTCTCCAGAGTATATGCCAATTTCTATCAGGGTAATGAAACCATGATGGATAATGAAAGCTTTCATCTGTCCGATATGAGTGCCTATACAGAGAAGCAGCAGAGTCAGCTTACAGAGGTAAAAAAGAAATATAGCCGGGAGCTGAATCAGCTGCTTGCACAGGGAATCTTTCCCTATGAGCTGCTGGATTTGAAGAAGGGGGAGCCCTTTTCCGTCGAATTCGGCACTTTGTCCCAAATGAGTGAAAAAAGCGGTGCCTGGCAGCTGAATCAGGTATACCGCCTAAATACAGCGAATGATAATATCGGGGATTTCACACTGGACAAGCAGACCGAAAAGATTTTGAATCTTGAATTTTACAGGTATGAAGTAAAGCAGTACAGCGAACAGGAGCGTAAGGAATTCGCCTGGAATATGATTCAGTATCTGGGTCTTGATTCCCTAAAGGACTGGACCTATACCAGATATGGCTATGAATCCTATCAGGCGAAGGTACAGGTGTATTGCGAGGTGGAGGATTTAGGGGATTCCTCACGATTTACGATGGGAATCACACCATTGGGGCAGCATACCTCTACGACATTGTATAATTATATACAGCATTGAGAACGCTGAATATCGGCGTTTTTTTCTATTGTTTTTTGTCAACGCTGCATCGTATTAACAGTGAACAAAAGATACTCGCAGAATATACAACTGTGATACAACCGGATGCTAAAGTAGCAGCAAGGGGATGATATAATGAAAAAACTATGCATGCTGCTTTGCTGTATTACACTGCTTGCAGGCTGTGTAAGCAGGGAACAAGCCATATCGGATAAAGCTGGCGGTAAACCACAGAAGCAGAGTGCCTCCAATGAAGCGCTGCAGCTAAAGAGATGGTCGTTTCGCTCCCTCAATCAGGGGGATGGAAATGAACAGGGCTTTTACCGTATAAAAACCATCGATAACGGTGGAGGGAACCTGTATTCCAATATCTTATATACCGATTATGAGAATAAGAAAGAAATCTTTTTATGTGATAAGCCGGAGTGCAGACACAATGACACTTCCTGCACCTCATATTATGCAGGTCTGGATATGATTACGCAGCTGATCGTTCAGCAGGACCATGTATATCTGATAGCAAATGAGGATAGTGTTGTCAATGAAAAAAATGAGACTGTAACCGTACCTGCTAGAATTTTACAAATGGATCTGGATGGTAAGAACCGCAAAGAGCTCTGTCAGCTTCCAAGCGGCTATGGCTTCAGCTATGAGGATTGGGCAGTAGCCGGGGATGTGTTGTATGTTCCTGTTGAGAAAACGGAGAATGTGAGTACCGAAGAGGGAGAAATGAGCTCCGCCGTACAGGTGGTCCGTGAAAAAAAGCTGTATGCCATACAACTGAGCAGCGGCGAACAAAAGGTGGTTGCGGATATGAAAAACAAAAGCATTCTGGGGTGTATGGGAAGAAATCTTATCGTCAATGCCTACCGTTATAAAGAAGATCCGGAAGAGCTTTTGGATAAGGGGGATTTTGCAGGCTATGACCGCGCATCACAGCAGGCCGAGATTGCGTATGAACGCGTCAATGTGGATAGCGGAAGGGTGGAAAAAAGCTTTCATACAGATGCGGATACTTTGGGTGTCTTTGTCAACGACAGTATCTATTATACGGATACCGGCGGCATGCTGAAGCAGCTGAATATGAAGGTTGGCAAGGTATATGCTCGAAAGCAGCTGGATACATCATCAGCCAGCTTGATGTTCGGAGAGGATGACCATCTGTTCCTGTATCTGGGAGAAAAGGAATATATATACAGCTTGAAGGATGACAGCTTGAAACCGGCTACGCTGCAAATGTCGGATACACAGGAGCCGATCCGCCTGCTTGGAGAATCCAGGGACATGTATTATGTCATCTATGATCAGGTCGGAGAGGTAAAGAAGACATGGGCAGGTACGGATCAGTATGAGGCAAGCAGCTATGCCTACGGATTGATAAAAAAGAAGGACTACTGGAACAACAAGGCGGATTATATACCGGTGGATGTCATTGTGAAAGGGGAATAGCAGCATGCTGGAAATCAAAAATGTAAGTAAATCCTATGCGGATAAAAGGGTGCTGCATCATATCGACCTGCGTCTTTCCCATGGCATCTATGCACTTCTTGGCCCCAACGGTGCCGGAAAATCAACGCTGATGAATATCCTGTGCAATCAGCTGAACTATGAGGAAGGCAGTGTTTTGTACAATGATAAGGATATCCGTGAGCTGAAGCAGGCGTATTATGCGTTGCTCGGGTATGCTCCGCAGCAGCAGGGACTGTATGATGAATTCAGCGGGGAACGGTTTCTGACCTATATGGCTTTGCTGAAAAACATTGACAGAAAGCAGATACGAAAGGAGGTGCTGCGTGTCGCAGAGCTTGTGAATATGCAACAGCACCTCAAGCAGCGCTGCGGTGCATATTCCGGTGGTATGAAGCAGCGTATCCTGGTTGCGCAGGCATTGCTGGGGAGTCCGGAAATTCTGCTGTTCGATGAACCGACGGCAGGCCTGGACCCGAAGGAGCGGGTGTCTCTTCGTCGTGTGTTTGATTCGCTGAAGGAGGAGCATACCCTGCTGATTGCAACCCATGTGGTAAGTGATGTGGAATCCATTGCAGATGAGGTTATCTTTTTAAAGCAGGGCAAGCTGATCGCACAGGGTGGTGTTGATGAGCTGCTGCTTTGCCATCCCGGTATCGCTTCACTGGAGGAGCTGTATCTGCATCTGTTTGCCGGGGAAGCATCATGTTGAAAAATCTGTATGCAATGGAGCTGTATAAGCTGTGGAAAAATAAAAGGTTTCTGCTGTTTCTTTTCCTGCTGCTGTTATGCAATATCGGCTTTCTTTCCTACGAAACATGGGGGCAGCAGGGTGCAGAAACAACAGCCTATCAGAAATTATCCACCCATCTGCAGACCTTATCCAGTGATGAGCGCTTCACGTATCTGCAGGGGCATGCACACGACGTGGAGCTCGCCTTTGTACGTGAACAAATCCGCAATCTGAAAACACAGCACGACCCGCAGGCGGAGATGCGGATTGCAGCCTTGCGCGACCAGTATCCCGAGCTTGATCAAAACGGAACTATACCTTCTTTATATACCGGTGATCTGGAAGCGGAAAATGCTTTCTTGCAGCCGATTATAAAACAGGCGGATACGGTGAAGCGGTATGCGGATTTTCTCAAAGAGGTCGAACAGAAGGCAAAAACGATATCCGCTATTTCCATATTTGCAAAGGAAGACAGCTTCTCCATCCGCAATATAGAGAAAAGCAAAGAGGATTATGCGGCAATGCATACAGTATCTATTGATTTTCAGCTGCAGGATGCCTTGCTGAAGGCGTTATCATATCCCATAACCGCTGTACTTGTCATGCTTGCAATTTTTCTATTTGCGACCATGGTATTTCAGCAGGAGAGTCAAAGAAAGCTGCAGCCGATGCTGTATGGGACTTTACGCGGCCGGCATACCTATATGAATACGAAGACAGCTTCCATTGCAGTATCCTCCGCTGTGATTGTTGGCCTGTTTTACGGCAGTAATCTTCTGCTTATGGAGCTTGCGTATGGCGGCATTCACCTGTCTGCTTCCCTGCAATCGCTTGCGGCTTTTCAGCAATCCACGCTGCCGATCAGTATTTTCCAGTTTCTTCTGCTGTTTTTCTTTCTGAAGATATGCATCTGTTTTATTTTCGCTCAGGCAATGCTGCTTCTCTGCACGGTTTTTAAGCATAGGGTAATCAGCTGTCTCAGTATGATTGCCTGTGTTCTGTTATCCTTGTTCATGCATATATTCCTATCTCCGACCGGGACCTTCCGTGTACTGTATTATCTGAATCCGATTCGCCTGTTTCAGGTGATTGAGCTGTTACAGGGCTATGTGAATTTCAATGTGTTTCAACAGCCTGTATCCCTAACATTGCTTTACGGCAGCCTGCTTTTCATTACGGCTGTACTATTGTTCGTGCTGCTGCATATCATGGTGGAGCGCTCTGGTCGCAGCTGTCAGCTTCCGGCATGGATACAGCGTATACATATGCCCGTCACCTGCAGTTTATGGGTACAGGAGTGCTATAAGCTTTTCTGGGTACAGAAAATAGCGCTCGTCCTGCTGGCTTTTGCCGGATTTCAGCTGTACAGCTATTCGCATACGCAGCTGTATACAAGTGAAAAGGAACGGTTGTGGTCCTCTTATATGCAAACGCTGCAGGGGGAGCTGACCAAAGAAAAGGAGCAGTTTCTTCAGAAGGAAAAGACCTATTATGAGGATTTGCACAAACAGGAGGCACGTCTGCAACAGCGTCTTGATCAAAAAGAAATCAGTATGGCGCAGTATCGCCGCCAGGTGGAGCCGATTTCCAACATGCTGTTAAAGGAGGAAATCTTTCAGGAGGTGCTGCAGGAATATGAATATGTAAAGCAGGATTCCTCACGTCAGTTTGTAGCTCCCTTTGGCTATCGGCGACAGTTTTTTGTATCTGATCGCTGGAGTACACTGATCTTTCTCTTCCTGTTTCTGCTGAGTATAGCGAATCTTCAATGCATTGAATATCGCAATAAACGGCAGATTTTGTTACAGACATGCGTGCATGCAAAAAAGGCGCTGGTAAACAGAAAGCTGATACTTGCATTACTATGCGGTACTGCCCTGTTTATCATGGCGCGTCTTCCACAGCTGCTCCTTCATGCAAAAACCTATGGATTTCCATGCATTACAGCGTCGATTACGTCCCTGCAGGAGTTTGCACAGCTGCCAGCCGGTATCCATATTGCAGGCTTTATGATAATGGCGGCAATCCTTCGAATGTGTGCCCTGCTTCCGATTATCATGTTCTGCTTTATGGTTTCTGTCCGTGTCCGTCAGCAGCTGTTTACGCTGTTATCGGCATTGTTGATTTTTTTGTTTCCACTGCTACTGTCTGCCGCCGGTATTCATGTTCTGGATGCGGTGAGTCTGTATCCGCTGCTGTATAATGAAAGCTGTATGACATCTGTTTCCGGAATGTGGAATCTATTGTTTTCCATCCTTGGTTATTTTCTGTTTTCCATTGCATGCTACCGCCTTGCCCGTTCCTTTGAAAAGCATGTATAAGAAAAAACACTTCCCGTTCATAGCTGCATGTAAGCAGAAGGGAGGTGTTTTTCTTTAAGACAGTGCTGCTAGTTTGCCAAAGCATCATCCAGACGCTTCACACTCAGTGTGACGGTAACGCCTGTACTCAGGGTCAGCGTTAAGGCGATAGCCGCACTGACTGCCATATCGATTATATCACCGGCTGATAAGGTTTCAATCACACTGCCGGAATAGATGGACTCTGTTGCGATTGCCAGCAGATGGCGTTCTTCCGTACTCGGTATGGCTGCACCGTTGCGTCGTACAGCAAGGGTAACGGCAGCACCCAGTGAAGCGGAAGCGTTGAACATATAGTTGATTTCATAGACACCGCTGGTAACTATGGTTAATGCATTCACAGGGGCAAGATCAACATTGGAAGCAGGCATATCCACAGGAAGAGGCAGCTGCTGCTCAGCACCGATTAACAAATTCAGTGTCTGGGCGGAATCATTATACTTACCACCATAGGCAAGTAGACCTCCTCCGCCACCGCCTGGTCCAGTATCCCCGCGCGGGATGATGAAATTCAGCTCGATGCCGTCCGGTGTTTCAACGTAGGACACATCGGCAGGAGTACCCGGTTCGGAGGTTGTCGTACTTCCAACTCTTACGATCGGTGTAGCTCCTGTTTCACCCTGCGGTCCTTGTTCACCCTGTGGTCCGGGTTCTCCCTGCGGCCCTGGTTCCCCCTGTGGGCCTGGATCGCCAATAGGACCTGTCGGTCCGATGGCACCATCGGCCCCTGTAACACCAGTGGTACCTGTAGCACCTGTATTTCCGGGAGCCCCAGTTGGTCCCGTGGCTCCCGTCGGTCCTGTCGGCCCAATATCTCCGGTAGCACCAGTTACACCGGTTGCCCCGGCAGCGCCTGTACTACCGGTAGCTCCCGTCGGCCCTGTCGGTCCGATATCTCCGGTAGGACCAGTTACACCGGTTGCTCCGGCAGCGCCTGTACTTCCGGTAGCCCCTGTCGGTCCGGCAGGTCCGGTAGGCCCAGTTGCTCCATTTTCACCCGTAGCGCCAATGGCACCCGTCGGTCCGGTATTTCCGTTTGCCCCAGTTGGTCCTGTAGCTCCGATAGGGCCTGTTGCCCCTGTATTTCCAGTAGCACCAGTTGCGCCTGTCGGCCCGGTAGCTCCAACGCCGGGTCCTGTCGGTCCCGTAGCCCCTGTAACTCCGGTATCACCGCGGGGAATAACGAAATCCAGTACATGATTTGGTCCCCCGCTGTCATGTACCTGTGCCGGTGTTCCCGGGTCAGCTGTTGTTGTGGAACGAATGGTTATCGTCTCAGATAATCCGGTAGCGCCCGTAGCGCCGGTGAGACCTGTATTTCCGGTAGCTCCTGTAGCACTAGTGGCACCTGCTTCCCCTGCCGGACCTCTGAATCCCCGCGGCCCCCGCGGTCCAGGACAGCAGCATACATCATAGTCACCCTGGTCACAGGATGAAGAACTGCATTCATTGCAGCAGTTTTTGTCATCAAAATCATAGTCATCATAATGCATATCGTTCACCTCATTTATGTTAATTCATTTTAGTATATGGCTGAGCTTAAAAATGGGGAATGGTATTGTCCCGGTTCTGATGAAAAGACATGATTTTTTTAAGTATCCGGCAATCAGCTGTTAACTGATTGTCCGGTTTTATGAAAGAAAAACGATTCGGATGTGCAGTTGTCTATCAGGATATAGCGATTCCTGCGCTGGCATAGCCGGCAACTGTGTTGACAAGGCTCAATCCGGCAGCAGTAGCAGTGAATACAAGCAGCAGTCTGGTCTGGTTCGTAACTGCAATTGATAGACCTGTTGTTGTACCGGAGGATATCGTTCCGATAGCGATTACACCGGTTATTGCCGGAGCAAGTGTCACAACTGCTCCTGGGACAGCTGTGAAGGAATTGTTTGGTGCTGTAGACTGATAAAGTGTTGCTGTGATTGTTACAGTGGAGCCAACCAGCGACAAAGCGGCAGTGGTTGAGAAAAAAGCAGAAATGGAAGTTATGGTACCTGCTCTTGGCATGGAAAATGCAAAGTTTGTCAGCGTTCCGGCTGCATTGGTCAGGTCAATAACACCACCTACAATGCTGACACCTGGCGCAGAGCTGCCGAAGCCGACAAAGCCCGGTGTACCAACAAGTCCGCCAGCAATCGTTGTTAGTGATAACGGAATACCGGAGCTGTAAGGAATGATTGCAGAGCTTCCTGCCAGACCGGTAGCTCCGGTTGCTCCAGTGACACCGATTGCGCCATCAGCTCCCGTAGCACCAGTGGCTCCGGTAGGTCCTGTGGCACCATCAGCCCCGGTGTTTCCGGTTGCTCCTGTCGGTCCCGTTGCTCCGGTCAAACCGGTACTTCCCGTAGCGCCTGTCGGTCCGGTAGGCCCGGCAGCACCATCCGGTCCGGTATTTCCCGTGGCACCAGTTGGTCCCGTAGCACCGTCAGCCCCGGTGTTTCCCATAGCCCCGGTCGGTCCCGTAGCACCTGTTAAACCGGTATTTCCTGTAGCACCAGTCGGTCCGGTAGGCCCGGCAGCACCATCGGCTCCGGTATTTCCCGTTGCTCCGGTCGGTCCTGTTACGCCGTCAGCTCCAGTGTTTCCGGTAGCCCCGGTCGGTCCTGTTACCCCTGTGCTTCCGGTTGGTCCAATTCCTCCGGTAGCTCCGGTACTGCCTGTTGACCCGGTCGGTCCGATAGGACCGATTCCACCATCGGCTCCGGTAATACCGGTAGGCCCGGCAGGTCCCGTTGGTCCGGTAGGCCCCGTGCTTCCCGTCGCACCGGTCGGTCCTGTCGCCCCGGTATTGCCTGTTGGTCCGCTAACGCCGTTGGCTCCGGTGTTACCCATAGGTCCTGTTGGTCCGGTTACACCGTTCGCTCCGGTATTTCCAGTAGCTCCTGTTATGCCGCTGGCACCAGTCGCCCCCGTAGCGCCTGCTGGCCCGATGGGTCCGGTATTTCCCGTAGCTCCGGTTGAGCCTGTGCTTCCGGTCGGACCCGTTGGTCCTGCCGGTATAGTGAACAGCAATGAAGCGCCGGAAGGTGTAAATGTCTCAGTGACACTGGCCTGTGTTCCCGGATCTCCGGTAATGGTTCCCGCAACGGTAATCACAGGTGTCATGCCCGTAGCTCCCGTGTTTCCGGTAGCTCCTGTGCTTCCTGTCGGTCCGGTATTTCCGCGTAATCCTGCCGGTCCTGTATTTCCGGTCGCCCCGGTAGCTCCAGTAGGCCCGGTAGCGCCTACACCCGGTCCAGTCGCCCCGGTAGCCCCTGTTGAACCCGTCGGTCCGGTTGCTCCCCGAAATCCGCGTGGTCCCCGCGGTCCCTGGCAACAGCTGTTACAGTCACAGCTGCAGGGTGAAGCATCCTCGCCATAGCAGTCATCATGGTAATTATAATCATCGTAATGCATATTGCTCACCTCACTTTCTAAAACAGTACAGTATATGTAAGATAAAAATTCGTGTCGTGTTAAAGTCCCGGATTTTATATAAATACATATCCCAAAGCAAAAAAAGCACTCCTTTTTCTAATCTGTCTGAAGTACATCCTACATAGAACGAAAGGATAGCGTCTTCAGACTTTTCATCGGATACTCCTTTGGGGTATCCCCTCGTAAAAACAATACCAGTCACATGATGTGAATGGTATTGCAGGACCAGAGGATATCAGTTAATAGAATGCAAATATTCAGGTATTGTGATAAAAATGTCAGAATCTTGTTTCTATACATCAGGCTATTCTAACAATATTTAATGATGCTCCGGTGCCGGATTGCAGGGTAACCGTACCATTTACTCCGTAAATTTGTAATGATAAAACATCCCCTGCTGTTAAAGACTGCATAAATGATACACTATATTCATTTGAGGATGTTGAGGACGTACTGATAGAATTTAATATCGGCGTATCATTCCGTGTTACTCTTGATGACATTGGCAATCCGGATGTCATTTTGATAACATAGGATATGAAATAGGTACCTGTTTGATTAACTGTGAACTGCGTATTCGAAGCATTTGCCGTAAATCCGTTTATATAGGGCTGAACAGGCAGAGGAATATTCGTCCCATCGGATGTTACCGAAACGGTAGCAGCGGAAATATTCAGTGCTGAGAGTGCATTCGTGATAACAGAAGTCCCGGTTGGACCTGTGGCACCTGTATTTCCTGTCGGCCCCGTATTTCCAATAGGTCCTGTTGCCCCGGTCGGACCTTGAAAACCGCGTGGACCGCGCGGCCCCGGACAGCAGCACGGGGTACAGTCATATGGATGACAGGAGGGCATACTGCATGGATCACAGCAGCTGTCATCGTATTCATCATAGTGCATAGCTTTCACCTCATTTTCTAATACGTTCCAGTATATGGGGAACATACAAATCCTGTATTTACATTCTCCCATATCCGTTGCAATTTCTTTACATAACACAGGGAAGATTCACCTGCTTCCAGGCATCTTTATGGCAATACCTCCGCCGGCTTGCTATGGAGGCAGAAAAAAGCGGAGATGTCCTAACCTCCGCGCATCCCTTTACAGGATAAATAAATCTATACTGCAGCTTGAAACAAAGGTGATATTCCTGTTTGTCTGATTGGCAAGAACAATCATACCATATTCATTTCTTATAACCGTTCCAATGGAAGGCGTCTGTGTGTTGGTAGTGATATAGACATTTTCTCTTCCTACCGGGAGTAGAGAACGGATAACAGCATCACAATCAGCACAGCAATCCGTCAAGGCAGGCACCGGCTCTGGTAAATATACAATGGCGTCATTGTACACGGCATCATTGATCTGAATCGTATCAATACTGCAGATTGATAGATACTGGGAAGTATTTTGAGAGTTTATAACCTCGAATACGCCGGTACGTCCATTCGGTCCCAATAGCAGTGCGCCTGCACGTCCGACAGCGGCATCTCCGCTTTCCAGCGTAATAAATAAATCCTGATTCGGATAAAGCGTAATGATCTGCTGGAGGATATTTCTTATCTGCTCCTTACAGTCACAGCAAACGGTTTCCGAAGACCCGGCAGGTCCTGTGGGACCGGTAGCGCCTGTTGCTCCACTTGATCCTGTGGCACCCGTTGGTCCGGTAGCTCCACGATATCCTCGCGGACCCTGTGGTCCCTCACAACAGCAGCTTTCAGCACTGCTGCAGGATGGCGCCTGCTCTGCACAGCAATTGTCCATGCAGGCATAATCATCATAATAATACTGCTCACCTCACTTTCTGATACAGTATAAGCTATGCTGTCTGCATAAATATGTATTGACGATATCCCAGAGAGACTTGTATTTCTGTAAGCTATATACATATATATATAGCCATAACGGTTAATAGATGAAGTCCTAGATAGTGACAGGCATATTCAGTTTCATGCAGGGTGTCTGTATGCTGTTGTGAATTTCCATGGCGGATGAAACAGGTGTTGATGTGTTCCCATTGAACATCCGTAAGGGTATTAAAACAGGGAAAGCTGTCAGAGATGACCATAGCCATAACGAAGCCCTGCTGTCAGGAATGCTCTTTCTTCTTTCTGATTTGTCTAACCTTTGTTACATCATATTGCGGACTTTTTGTCGTGCGTATGCTATACTGTTAACATAAATGAGGTGATTGTATGCTGTCTACAGAGCGTAAATTATATCTGCTGCAGAAGGTGGAAAGAGAAGGAACCATCCATGTACGGGATGTCGCAAAGCAGCTTAACATCAGTGAGACCACGATTCGACGCGATCTGATGGAGCTGGAGCAGGAAGGAAAGGTGCGAAGAGTGCACGGCGGTGCTGTCAGAGAAAGCCTGAATCAGATTCTGACGGAATCCAGAGAGCTGCTGATGCAGGATCGTATGCTGATCAATTTTGACAGAAAATCCAGAATCTGCCGCAGTGCCAGTGAGCTTGTTGAGGATGGTGAATGTGTCTTTCTGGATGGAGGAACCAGTATCGTTGCCATGATTGACTATCTGCAAAGCCGTCCCATCAAAATCGTGACGCATAACCAGCTGATTGTACAGCGGCTGCACGATCCGGTTGCACAAATCATCATCATCGGTGGAGATTTCAATGCGAAATATCACATGAGTGAGGGACCGATGGCGCAGAATATGCTTGGTCTATATAATTTCGACAGAGCCTTTATCGGCTGTGCAGGCATGGACCCTATCAGCGGGCAATGCTATACTGCGGAAATGGGAACCAGGGAACTGAAGGAAATTGCGATGAAAAACAGCAATCACAGCTATCTGCTGATCGATGACAGCAAGCTGTTTGTAAAGGGCTTCTGCAAATTCACAAATGCGGATGCCTTTGAACAGATATTCTGCAATAGGCTGGATGAGACTGTGGAAAACCTGCCAGAGAATATGAAATTTGTGGAATAAGCAATATATGGATATTGTATAAAAAAACCGGAAGCATTTTCGCAAATAGTGAAAGGCACTGGTTTTTTTTTTGCTTTTTTCCTTAAGGAGAAATGCTGATAATTTGATCAGTATGACCTGTAGTTTCTTATATCACGGTAAAGGTGATGAATGTGTCCCACTACTATTCTATATGCGATTGCTTGCATAAAATACGGGAGCAGTAAATAGAATTGCAACAATATTGTTGCAGAAAAAAGGCATTTTCGAGGGTGTGAATGCGTGATACTATTTTCCTGTAAAGGAGGATTTGATATGGAATTATCGAAAGTGACGATGATTTTAAGAGGGTATACCTATGAGCAGGTACGCTGTGTTGCTGAAGTTCTGATTAACAGCAGCTATGTGAAAAACATGGAGATTACTTTAAATACCAGCAATGCATATGAAATCATCAAAAAGATTGCTGATGAGTTTCAAGGGAGATTGCATATTGGCGCTGGAACCGTTCAGACATATGATGAGCTGGTTCAGGCGATTGCAGCAGGGGCAGTCTTTGTTTTATCTCCGAGAAAAATGAATCAGAAGATGCTCGATTATTGCAAGCAGCACAATGTGATTGCAGTTCCCGGGGCTTTTACACCATCCGAAATCGCAGAATCTTTGGAAATGGGAGCTGATATCGTAAAGGTATTTCCAGCGAATGAAGTAGGCTTTGATTATGCAAAAAAGCTCTGTGAACCAATGGGAGAGCTTCCTCTCATGGCGGTCGGAGGTATTCAGGCAGGAAATGTGAAAAAAGCTTTACAATCAGGTTATACTTATGTAGGAACAGCAGGCGGTCTTTTTGAGAAGGAAGATATTCAGAAAATGCGAAAGGATCATATGTTGAAATCTTTAGAAGTATTCGAAAAAGAATTATTATAGATAGGAGAGATTCACTTGAAGGCTGCGCAAAGACAAAAAAAGCTACTGGAAATATTAACATACAGCGAAAATTATATGACTGTTCAAAGTCTTGCTGATACTTTTACTGTATCAAAGCGAACAATACATAATGATATTGCGCAGCTGGAAAATCAGGGAATAGAATTTGAAAAAAAGCCTAGTGCCGGATTAAAGCTGAAAAACAGAAAAGAGGCCCGCTTTGTAGAGCATATGGATAAATATCGGCCGGAGCAGCGTAGAAAGCAGCTTATGAAAGAACTACTGTTTTATGAAAATAGAATCACCTTTCAATCAGCCTCTGCGTGTTATATGGTGGGGGTAAGCTCGATTATTGCAGATATCCATTACATAAAAGAGCATATTTTAAATGATGCGACAGTGTCACTGATCGGAGATGAAAACGGTACCAGGCTGACGGGGACAGAAATAGAATGGCAAAAGGCGTTAATCTCATTTAATGAATATCTGATAGCATCGGAAAATCTGACATTCACGGATGATGCAATGCTGGCATTGTTTAAGGAATTCTATGATACAGATATTATAACAGCATGCTACACAACAATTCAGGCGCTGGATGATTTCAACATATATATTGCTGCACAGCATTATTTAATCAATCTGTTCAATGTCATGATTGTATTATGTCATCGCTTGAGAAAAGGATACCATCACAAAATTATCCATAATGCATTTTACAGCGATCAGATAATGGCGATGATGTATTATCTGATTGGTGATGATTTACTTCGTATTCTGAAGAAGGATTTAAACATCACTTATGAGGATGGCGATATATATTTCCTTTCTATGTATTTGAGTGCAAATCGGATTATGCTCAACAGCTCTTTACATAGACGGGGAAATCCATTTAAGCATATAGTTGAGAATTTAATTGAAAGAATGTCAAACTGCGTCGATGTTGATTTAACGCAGGATCAGGATTTGTTTTACAATCTCTGTCTGCATCTGGAACCGATGATATATCGGTTGAAAAATCGAATTTATATCACTAACCCGATGTTATTTGAAATTAAGCAGCAATATCATTTGATGTTTGATTTGACCTGGATGATTATGGACTCTATAAGGACAACGCTTGGGGTCACGCTTACTGAGGATGAGGTTGGCTTTCTTATGCTTCATTTCCAGAATGCATTGGAGAAGAAAAAAAAGAGTAAGCGTATTTTGGTTGTGTGTCCAAACGGGATAACAACTTCGGAATTGATTGCCAACAGGATACGAAGTGTCCTGCCGCCTTTAGACATAATTGAAGCGGCATCGATTGATACGATCAACTCATTTGAATTAAGGAGTATCGATTTTATAGTGTCAACCATACCTTTGAAAAGCCTTGATAAACCGGTTGTAGTTGTTTCAATGCTGATCAATGATTCTGATATACAGAGGATTGAAGAGCTATATAAGAAAAAGTTATCAATACCCAAGGAAGCGGATGTACGCTTTATTGAAATCCCACAGTATTTGCATGAGAAAAATATTTATATTAATGATGGGAAAATAACAAAGGATGAAATTATTCATCAGGTCTGTATGGGCCTGAATAAAGAAGGCTGTGTAGATGCGCATTTTGAAACCAGTGTATGGGAAAGAGAGCAGAAAGGAGGAACGGATATCGCGGTTGGAGGTGCAATACCTCATGGCGCAGTTTCCACTGTACGAAAAACACAATTGGCTTTATGGATCAATAAGGAGCCGGTGAAATGGTCTAAATACCGTGTGAAGGTGATTGTATTTTTCGCATTGAACAGCGAGGATACAGCAAAAACAAAGGTTATTTTGGAAGAAGCCTTTTCACTTATCAAAACAAAGGAAATGATAGAAAAGCTGTCTTCCATGAAGAATAAGAAGGCTGTTATAAAATATATATTTGGAGGAAGCCGATTTGATTAGAGAAAATCTTTTATATTTAAACAAAGATATCCGTGATCGTGAAACAGTTATCACATATATTGCAGATATGGCAGATACTGTTGGATTATTAAGCGATAAAAACCTGTTTTTAAAAAGTGTTCAGGAAAGAGAACACATATTACCCACATCTGTAGGCTTTAAAGTAGCTATACCGCATGGCCGGAGCAGCAGCGTCAGAGAACCATTTGTATCCTTCATGAAAACAAAGCATGAATTTATCTGGGATACGAGAAACAATAATGAGGTGGATTTGATATTTCTGATTGCCGTGCCTGAAAAAAATGAGAATAACCTGCATCTCCGGTTTCTTTCGGAAATCAGTAAAAAATTGATGGATAGCAGCTTCAGGGAACGATTGCGGAATGCGGATAATGAACACGAGGTATTCGTTATGTTACATGAAATTAATGAGAAAGTGATGGAGGAAAACACATGAAAATTATAGGAATAACAGCATGCCCAACAGGGATTGCACATACATATATGGCACAGGAGTGTCTGGAAAAGGAATGCAGAAAAAGAGGCTTTGATGTGAAAATCGAAACACAGGGCGGTTTGGGGATAGAAAATGAACTAAGTGAAGAGGATGTAGCTCAAGCTGATGTTGTAATTCTGGCAGTCAGTGTCGTTATTGAGGGGGAGGAACGATTTGAGAATAAGCGTGTATTACATACTGATGTGGATGAAGCAATTTCGCATGTGGAAAAGCTGGTAGATAGAGCGGTTGCACTCGTAGAAGGAAATTGATAATTATGAAAACGATTTGGAAAGATATTCAAAAGCATTTGTTAAGTGGCGTATCCTTTATGATGCCGGTTGTCGTTGCCGGTGGTGTGATCCTGGCAGTTTCCTTATTGGGTGCAACGCAGACGGAAACAGGACTTGTTCCTAATGGGCCGTTGCTGACCTATTTGAATCAGCTGGGAAAAGCAGGAATGGCGATGATGATCCCTGTATTCGCTGCCTATATTTCATATTCTGTAGCCGGGAAACCGGGTCTTACACCGGGATTCATTTTAGGTTATATTGCAAACAATGCTATCATGATCAATGGTGTTGAGGTTAAGGCAGGATTTCTGGGAGCACTTATCTTAGGTCTGCTTGCGGGCTATATGGCGAAATGGATGAAGGGATTAAAGGTAGGGAAAACGATTCGCTCCATCATGCCTATTTTGGTCATTCCAATCTCAACTGTCCTTGTACTAGGCCTTGCTTATTATTTTATAATAGGATATCCGATTTCCTTTCTGATGCAGGCGCTGTCAGATTTGATGGTGACTTTGAACGGCAGTGGAAAAGCTGTGCTGGCAGTGTTTATGGGGTTCTTTAGTGAAATTGATTTTGGAGGACCTGTGACAAAAGCTGTCTCCATGTTTACACTTTCTATGATCAATGAAGGGATCATGGAGCCTAATGGAATATTCAGAATTCTGGTAGCTGTTCCTCCGATTGGAATCTTTTTATCCACGATTATTGCTAAGAAAAAATATAGTGAGGAAGAACGTGATAATGCGAAAGCTGTAGGTATTATGGGATGTCTGGGGATAACAGAGGGAGCAATTCCGTATGCTATCAAAGATCCGAAGGCTGTGTATCCTGCATGTATTATCGGAAATATCGTCGGGGCATTGATCGGGGCCTTTGGAAATGTGGCATGCCCGGTACCGCATGGCGGATTCATTGTACTTCCGGTCGTAGAAAATCAACTTTGGTTTGTTGTTGCAATACTTGTCGGCTCTGTCATCACAGCACTGCTGCTGAAGGTATTGAAAAAGGATGTTCTTGAGGAGCGCTAAAAAGTTTGCTCTTAAATTCTTAAACAGCTATTCGAGCAGAATTACTGAAATCTATACAGCATTAAAAGAAAGTAATAGGCTCTTTCTCGATTACAGGTAAACTTAACATAGGGAGACTTCCATACGATTGTAGTTATCAATAGAAGTTGAAGTCTCCCTTTTGCAAACACCCTAAAGTAAGAAAGAAACGAAGCTATCATATGCTGTCAACATACGGGCAGTCTGCTGCTTTTGTAAAAATGCGGTAAACTTATACAGTGAATCAGATATATGAAATTATATAGTTCTATTTTGATGGTGATAAGGCAAACCTGTCTCTTTTGAATAAGGAGATAGGTTTGCTTTATCTTAGCTGATTGTCACTGGATTCCGCATCAAATGCACTTATAGAAGCTATCGAGAAAAAGTGCAGTATGAGATATTGGATAGTGTTTTTACGTATTGGAAGACATCTGTTTTAAATTCACCACAGCGTATAGGATATGTAAATGCGTAATTTTTATGAATACCAAGACGAAATAGTAAGAAAACGCTTTCCTGTTAGCCTTTCCTGATTTATCATAAGAGTATAAAGAAAAGAGGGGTTTTATGATAAGGACGATACCTGAAGATTTTTTAATCGGAACAAGCAGCAGTGCATGGCAGATCGAAGGGGTGGCAGGAAAAAGCAAAGAGCAGAAAAGCTGGGCAGAGCTGTTCTATGCATCAGCACCGGAAAAATGGCATAATGGAATCGGACCGGAAAAGGCGGCTGATTTCTATCACCGCTACAAAGAGGATATTCATACCATGGCATCTCTTCATATGAAAGCCTTCCGCTTTACCATACAATGGGCGCGGTTTATGAAGGATCCGATAGCCGGCATCGTGGATGAGGAGGCAGCTGCATATTATCTTGATGTGATCAAGACCATTCGGAAGGAGGGAATGGAGCCGCTGATTTCCCTTGAGCACTGGGACCTTCCGGCAGTGCTCATCGAACGCTTTAACGGCTGGGCAGGCAGAGAAACGCTGGACTGCTACATCATCTATGTGAAAGAGGTGCTGCGGCGTTTTGCGGATCAGGTAACCTGGTGGTTCGCCTTTACAGAACCAAACATACCAATAGACAACGGATATATGGATGCCATATGGTATCCGTTCACTCATGATCCGAAAACCGCTTATCAGGCACATTTTCATAAGATACTGGCAACCTCGTATGCAGTCGCATGCATAGAGCAGTATCGCTCCTATGGATGCCGCATGGGGGCTATGGTGCACATGACGCCGGTCTATGCGAAAAGCGGAGAGATTCAGGATGTAACAGCCGCATGGTATGCCGACTTGTTTCATGTGCGTCTGTATCTGGACCCGTACCTGAAGGGAGAGTTTCCAGCGGAGCTGCTGCATCAGCTTAAGCTGCATGACTGTATGTTCACCTATAAGGAAGAGGATTTGCAGCATATCCGAGCACATCGTATTGCTATGCTCGGTATTGATTATTATTTTCCGATACGCGTGCAGGCGCGCAGTCATCCGTATTCCGGCCCCTTTCATCCAAAGCAGTTCTACGAGCCATGGATCAAGGAGGATCGCAAATTCAATGCGGACCGCGGCTGGGAGGTTTACGAACAGGCTGTCTATGATATTGGAATGCGCCTGAAAAATGAATATGGCAATCCAGACTGGCTGATCAGTGAAAACGGTATCGGTATTGCACATGAGGAACGCTACCGAAACGAGCAGGGAAGCATTGACGATGATTATCGTATCGACTTCCTTTCTGAACATCTGCGGTATGCGCTGAAAGCAAGGGAAGCAGGCTGTCACTGTCATGGGTATTTCGTCTGGTCCTATATTGATAATGTGTCCGCCATCAATGCGTTTAAAAACCGATACGGTCTGCTGGAGCTGGATATAGAAACAGGAAAGCGGATTCCGAAGAAATCGGCATACTGGTTTCGGGACATATTGGCTAAAAAGCAGCTTGATGATTGAAAATGTATGATAATGCACGATTAAACATACAAAAATATGCATAAACAAAATAATATGAGCGCAAATGGCTTGCGTCCCGGGTGGAATCCCATTATAATATGCATAGAAAGAATCAAAGCACAGCTGGATTCTTTGACGCAGCCTGCATGAATTTATGGCTGGACAGTTTGCGGGTGTCATGATGCTGCAATCAGCAGGCACACGCAGACGATCCATACCAGAAGCAGGCGCATCGCTATGAGGAGGGCGCTTATGAAAGATTTTCTATTTTATACACCTGCAGCATCCGGCGTTGACTGGAAGCGCATCGATTCTCTTCGCCATGTCATGGAGAAACGCACTGCCAGTATATGCTCGCAGCGTGCTCTTCTGTATACACAATCCTTTCAGGAAAGTGAAGGAGAACCGTATATCATTCGCAAGGCAAAGGCCTTCGCCCACACCCTTGCCCATATGGATATCTATATCCAGCCCCATTCCCTGATATTCGGTAATCAGGCGTCCGCAAACTTCGCGGCTCCGATATTTCCGGAATATTCCATACAGTGGGTCATTGACGAGCTGGAAGCCTTCGATCAGCGAAGTGGTGATGTGTTTCAGATCAGCGAGGAAGTAAAACAGGATTTGAAACGCATAGCACCATACTGGCTGCAGCATACCCATGAGGATGAGGTCAATGCACATCTCAGTGAGAATATCCGTCTTGCAGAGAAGCAGGGAGTTTTACACCGCGGTGGCATCTCCATGTCCGGTGACGGTCATATTGTACCGGATCATGAAATGCTGTTGCAAAGAGGGTTTCGTTCGATCATCGATGAGGCGAAGCATGCCCTGACAAATACTGACTTGCAGGATGCACAGCGTAATTACTATCAGGCGGTTATCATTTCACTGGAAGGGGCTCTGCTGTTCTTTCAGCGCTTTGCCAAGCTGGCGGAGGAAATGGCGGAGCATGAGCAGGATGAAAAGAGAAGACAGGAGCTGCGAGTTATAGCACATATGGCCGGGACCATGATGGAACAGGGGGCCAGAAGCTTTTATGAAGGAGTAGAGGTGTGCTATATGGTGCATGTTCTGCAGATGATCGAAAGCAACGGGCATTCCTTCTGTTACGGCCGTTTTGACCAGTACATGCGAAAGCTGTATGAACAGGATGTAGAGCGGGGTGTGCTGACAAAGGATCAGGCACTGGAAATCATCACGCATATGTTCATTATGAATTCCTCCTGTAACAAGGTGCGTCCCTACGGTCATACAAAATACTCACAGGGCTATCCGCTTTATTCCAATCTGGTCGTCGGCGGGAAAACACCGCAGGGAAGCGACGGCACCAATGAGCTTTCCTATCTATGTATTGAGGCGATGCATCTGACATCCTTAGCGGAACCGAATTTCTCTGTCCGTTATCATTTGGAAACACCGAGGCAGTTTCTGAAGGCGGCTGCCTTGCTGATTCGCACCGGATGCGGCATGCCGAGCATGTTCAATGACGAGGTTGCCGCAAAGGGAATCGAGGATTTGGCAATACCGAAGAAGGATGCGCTGGATTATTGTCCGATCGGCTGTGTGGAAACCGGAGTTCCGGGGAAATACGGACATCGGGCTACCGGGATGACCTATGTAAACTGGGGCAAGGTTTTGGAGATTCTGCTGCATAACGGTGTGGATCCTGCAAGCGGCATCCAAATGCTGTCGGTCAATGGACAAGGCGGGGATGCTGTTACGTTTGAAAGCTATGAGGAATTGTGGCAGGGTTGGGAAAAGCTGCTGAAATTCTATTCTGATATATCGGTGGAATGCGATGCAATCTGTGATGATTCTCTGGTAAAATATGATGCTGATCCATTCGCAAGCTGTTTTATACAGGACTCCATGAAGCTGGGGAAAACCCTGAAGGAGGGTGGCTGCCGCTACGATGTGATTTCACAGTCCAATATCGGACCGTGCGTTGTCGGAAACGCATTATACGCAATAAAGAAGCTGGTGTTTGAAGAGCAGTCGGTAACCTGGGAAGAGCTGATGACTGCTATGCAGGATAACTGGCAGTCTCTGGAATCTGCTAGAATCCATAAAAAAATACGTCATGTAGCCAAGTTTGGAAATGATGATGATGCGGTGGATGAAATTGTTAAGGATGTTTTTGATTCCTACCTGAAGCTGCTTCCGCAGTATCGTACACAGCGTTATCAGCAGGGACCTGCAGTAAGCTGCTATACGATGTCGACCAGCAACATCACCTCCTATGTACCAAACGGCTTTGTCGTCGGCGCAACACCGGACGGGCGGTTTGCGGGAACACCGTTAAACGAGGGCTGTTCTCCAACACAGGGGACAGATACAAACGGTCCTACTGCGGTTATCAATTCGGTTGCCAAGCTGCCAAATGAGCAGGTGGCGGCAGGACAGCTGCTGAATATGCGTTTCTCCAGCGGTGCGCTGGCAGGAGAGGAAAATCTCGATAAGTTTGTCGACTTTCTGATGGCATCTGCGAAAAAGCACATCTACCATAATCAGTTCAATGTCATAGACAGTGCAACGCTGCGTCTGGCGCAGGAGCATCCGCAGGATTATACGGATCTGATTGTGCGTGTTGCCGGTTACTGTGCTCAGTTTGTTTCCCTGATGCCGGAAGCACAGGAAGCCATTATCGCACGTACGGAGAATACATGGTAGCCATTCACCTGTCGACCATACAGCGCTATTCCACAAAGGACGGCCCTGGAATACGGTCCACCGTGTTTCTGATTGGCTGCAATCTGCGCTGTGCATGGTGCTCCAATCCGGAGCTGATGCTGCCGTACAATAAGCTGCTCCATTTTTCATCTCTGTGCCGCGGCTGTCAAAGCTGTGTGCATGCGTATCCAGCAGCTGTATACATGGAGGACGGTGCTATTCACATGCATCCCTGTGCACAGCATATGGCAGGGGAGCTGGAGGAGGTATGTCCCTTTGATGCCCTTGAACAGGTTGGTATGCAGGTGGAGTGCCAACAGCTTGTAAAGCAGCTGGAAAAGGATTTCACATATTATGAGGAGTCCGGAGGCGGCGTGACGTTCAGCGGCGGGGAGCCGCTGTTACAGGCTGAGGCTTTGGCGGATACACTCTGTCTGCTGAAGCAGAAGCACATAGCAACATGTGTGGATACCGCTGGTGATGTGGCATGGGAGCATATGGAAAGGGCTGCGCAATACTGCGATTTGTTTCTCTATGATATCAAAGCCTTTGATGCGGCATTACACAAAAAAATCACCGGAGCGGACAACGGCCGAATTCTTGATAACGCAGGAAGACTGGCGGCGATGCACAAGCCGATGTGGATTCGCATGGTCATCGTGAAGGGATATAATGATGATCGAAGGGATTTGCGGAAAAGACTGCAGTTTGTGGCATCACTGGGTTCTGCGGTACAAAGAGTAGAGCTTTTACCATATCATGCACTGGGGGAAGGTAAGTATAAAAGCATGGAGCTGGCATACCCGATACAGGAGGATGCCTGTCCGGATGCTGAAACGCTGGCTTATTGCATGGAGGAGGGGCGAAGGCTCAATCTGCCAATGTATATGGAAAAAGCGTGAATATACTGGCGGCTGTCATTCGATTTCATAACCATCACATTCTTTATGCTGTTAAGAAAAGATAATAGTGCGAATGTATCAAAAGTTCTTTTAATTATTAAAAAATATGATACAATAATTTTAGGAATGTGATCGTGATAACTTTGAGCATGATATGAAGGCTACAGGGTGAGAAACCTGGCGGAATCCGGAATATACCGGGGTTCATGGATTGTTAGAGAGGTAAGTATCATTGATGGAGGATACCATCAGTGTGCTTGCCTTTTTTTATTATCACGAGCAGGAAAGGAGTGTCTTGACATGGGACAATTTATCAGATTGAGATTGACGAATGAGCTTTATGTGCTAAAAAAGGACAGATGGGGGTGTGCATATGATACGGACAGGATAACGGACATGCTCAATTCATGGTTTAACATGCAGCTTTATGATGCAGAGGAGCTCGAGGACAGCGTTCTCTTTACCCTCAAAAAGGATGTGTTTCAGGAGCATTTTCTCTCGTTTCTTATGGAACAGACACAGATTATGCATGATTTTGATGCGGAAGAAATCAAGGAGGAGGTGGAGGCATTGAAAAGCAGAAGCCTGCCTGATTATATGAAATGGATAAAGGAGAATCGCATGCCGTCCTGTCTATGGTATGGAAAATGCACCATTGTCTCACCGCTGTATTGTTCCGAAAAGCTGTATATGAGTGCCGATGGCGTGGATTATCTGGTAGAGGGTAAGGCTGTTATGGAATGCTATGATAGTTTGTTTACATATATCCATAACATGATTCGCAAAACCTCTGCGAATCCCTTAAAGGATACGGTGGCAGTTCTGCTTGACTAAGCATCCCTTTCGATTTCTGGATGCTATTGGATATGCGAACAGGTAACGTCTTTTTACGCTATTACACTATGATGAATGCCGATATAAAACAGCATAGAATTCGCCAGGCTTTCCTGTGGTCTTATATACACAGTCTGCCTGCTTGTTTGATTTTTCGTGCTTGCGCCGTGTTATTTTGCAGTCTGTAAAGGATGAGAGGCTTCCCGGCAGACACAGCATAAACATAGCGTTCCTGTCTTTACAGTCGCATCATAGGAATTCATAGTCCTCATCTGATACACAAATCAGCTGCCTGACCTCCTTCACCATATGCTGCTCCTGCTCAGTAATCTGATCTGTTATCAATACATCGTAATCGGACCACCTTGCGAAGGTATATGAGGAGGATTTGCGAAACTTGGAGGAATCGCATAACAGAATCCTCTGCTGTGCCTTCCGCAGCACATGCTGCTTGACCTCCATCTCCTCATGGGAAAAGGTTGCCGGTCCAAACGAATCAAGAAATCCGTCGCAGCCCATGAAGGCGGTATCGATATGGATGGCGTCAATCATGCTGTTTGTAAAACCGCCGATCGCAGCCTTGCCCTGCTTCTGCAGCAGCCCTCCTGCAATCATCAGCTGATGTGTGGTTTCCGATACCATAGACGCAATCGCAAGAGAATTCGTGACAACGGTCAAGCCCTTGCGCAGTCGCAGATATTTTGCCAGATATAGAATCGTACTGCCCGGATCAAGAAAAAGAACAGTGTTGTCCTGAATGAAATCCAGTGCCCTGCGTGCAATCAGCTGCTTTTCATATACATGCTCGCTCATTTTTACATCCAGCGGCAGCTGATAATAGGTGTTTTTTATTTCAGCACCGCCATGATTTTTTATGATGATGCCCTGTTCATCCATACTGTTGAGATCCTTGCGAATCGTTTCGGTTGTGACCTGCAGCTGCTCCGCCAGTTCACTTACACGTGCGCTTCCCTGTGATACAATGATGCGATAGATTTCATTTCTTCTCTGCTGTGTTGTTTTTGCCATGGAGTCTCCCTCATTTCTATAGCTCCATGGTAGCGCAGCCAAAGGCTTTCGTCAATATAATCTCACATATAGAATTGGGATTTCTTTGTAAATGTTTGTGTAAATTCTTTTCTTTGCTATTGAAAACAAGCTTTTCTGATTGTTTATTCTGAAAAAACAGGAATCATATTGCATTTGTGTAAAAATGCTTTATGATGTAGGCACAGTTAGAAAAAGAAAAAGGAGAAACCGATTATGAGTAAACTGATTGAAATGCGTGAGAAATATCCACAGACGGAGCTATGGACGGATTCCTTCCACACAGCTGATCATGCGTATGGTCTGACACAGGGGATCACAGGCATCACGACAAGTCCTACCTGGGTGTCCCGTATGCTGTGCAATGAGGAAGGCAGTGAGCATGAAAAGGTACTTTGTGAGCTGCAGGGAAAGCATCCGGAATATAATGAACAGGAAATGATATGGGCTTGGACACTGGAAATGGGAAAACGCAGAAGCAGGGTTCTGCTTCCGCTTTGGGAACAGGGGAATCCGAAGCAGGGGCGTTTCTCTATTCAGACATCCATCTATGACTACAGCAATACGGAAAAAATGGTACGCATGGCAGAGGAGGTAAACAGCTGCGGTCCGAATATGCAGGTGAAAATTCCATCCACAAAGGAAGGAATCAAGGCGATGGAGGAGGCTACCTTCAAAGGAATCAGTGTGATGGCGACCGTTTGCTTCAGCGTGGATCAGGCAGTCGCGGCAGCTGAGGCGATCGAGCGGGGAATGAAGCGGCGAACTGCGCAGGGGCTGTCCAATGCAGATTTGAATCCTGTGTGTGCGATTCTATTGGGAATGCAGGAGGACTGGCTGAAATCCTATGCGGAGAGCAGGGATATCGTCATACACCCGGACGCATTTGCATGGTGCGGGGTGGCCATCTGTAAAGAGGTATACCGGATATTTCAGGAACGCGGATATAAAACCAGAGTGCTGACGGCTTACTACCGCCATCAGCTGCACTGGTCTGAATTTATCGGAGGAGACATTATCATGACCATTCCTGCAAAGTGGCAGAAGCGATTCGCAAATTGTGATGTGGAAATCCGTGATTATATGAGTGAGGCTGTGGCTGCGGACAAGCTGAAGCAGCTGATTAAGCTTACACCGTTTGTACAGGCGTATACACAAGGGTCTTTGACAGAGGATGATTTCAACAGCTTCGGACCTGTTATTCTGACGATTCGCTATTTTACAGAGGAATATGAAAAGGCGGTACATAAGGTACGTGACATTCTGTTGCCGAATCCCATCCGTTAACCGGCCTCTGCTTTCAGTATGCGGATGCGATGGCAGAGGACTGACGGTAAAGCTGTCGTGAGAGTATGCTCAGATATAGCTTACAAACAGATGTAGGAAGGTTATGCGTGTAATGGCAGCTGCGGCAGCACATATAACAAGCAGCTTTGAAAACCAGTACAAGTGGAACAGCGGATGCAAAGGATTGCGGTCAGCTGCAGCTCTATGAGGTGATGTTTTCAGGAAGCAGAATCAAACGGGTGAATCACTCCACGATAAAAAGTGCAAAGCCGGATATGTATCCGATAATGCTTTGCATTTTTTGGTTATGGTCGAAACAAGCAAGCCCTGTATGCTTCCATACAGGCATGCTCTCCTTCACAAGCAGGACAAAAGCAAACATCCTGCTTCGTCTATGCACGTTTTTTACAGCATGCGGTATACTAAATAATTGGTAACAGTGTTAAGGAATGCAATGCATCCAGTATCATTTGTATATGATCGAATGCCAGTGCTTCCTGATCCGGATTTACGCTGCGCGCTGTTTTCATATGGTACTGCATGCGATGCTGTGCATGATACAGGGTAAGCGTATTATCGTTTATCTGTACTTCAAACCATGCCGCATCATCTGCATCGTCCTTTGCCTCAACCTTTACATCCTGATTGATCAGCGCAACGTGGGCAACGGAAACTACACGCATACGGGGATCGCGGTGGACAGCCCCATAGGTATGCAGCTGGTATAGCTGCACCTGATTGCGTTCAATGGAGGTTTCCTCCTTCAGCTCACGATAGGCGGCATCCAGAATATCTTCCCCGATATTCAGAAAGCCTCCCGGTAAGGCCCACTGCTGTATATAGGGATGATTTTTTCTGCGAATCAATAACAGCTTCAGCCGGTTTTCGTATTTAGAAAATATAAGCATGTCCACGCTGAGGGCAGGACAGGGGTAGCGGCCGGCATCATATGCCTTTAAAAATTCCTCCTCTGTCTGACCCTTTGCATTCACCGGTTGTTTTTTTATCATACACTTCCGCCTCTTTTCTACTGTAAGCATAGCACAGGATTTCATTGTGTAGAAGAAAAAATTATGCAGAATACGGAAATCCATTTCTTAATATGCTATGATGATAGGGAAGAAACGGAGGAGCTGTTATGGATACAAGACTTGCGGAAAGATTATTCGTACTGATTACATCCAATATGGATCGTACCTATGAGGAAGAATGCAATATGGCTATGGATGTATTTCTCGAAGAGGAATTTGACATGGGTGAGCTGAAGCGCATGCTGCTGTATCTGCTGGATAAGGTGAAGGCAGACAGGCGGGAAATGGTGAAGGAAAAGATCGAACAGCAGATTGGTTCTTTACATGAGCAGTAGCTGGCAGATTTTGCAAGGCCGCCCTGCTTTTCATTTTGTGGAAAATACGCTATACTGATAGCATCAGTCAAATGGAGGTCGGATATGAAGAAATTTATCAGATTATGTGGAATCGCAGCTTGTACACTGCTGCTTCTGACAGGCTGCAGTTCAAAATATGAACGTGATGATGAGCCGGGAAGGGTGGAAAATATCACCGTTGCAAAGATGCAGGAAATGGTGGATAAGAAGGAAAGCTTTGCCATTGTATTTACGCAGACTACCTGCTCACACTGTATAGAATTCAAGAAAATGCTGGATGGTTACCTGCTGGATCATAACGTTGTACTGTATGATGTTGTTCTGGATGAAGCACCTGCCTCACAGCGGAAATCTGATTTGAATACGATTCGGAAAACCTTTCCGGGAATGAACGAAACACCTTCCCTTTACTATGTGAAGGAAGGAAAGCTGGAAAATCTATTGGAAAACGGTGATGATGGCTTAACGGAGGAAAAATTCGATAGCTGGGTACAGCGCTATAAGCTGGATGAGAAAAAATAAAATACATAAAAAAAGTATTCTGTATAAGGGATGTTTCCTGTTATAACGGAATACTTTTTTATGGACTCCTGTTTAAAAATATGCGCTGTCAAAGAAATCATAAAAGCAGATTACTGTAAGCTGCTGTCACATAAGGCATTCATGAGAATTACAAAAAGCAATCGCAAGCGCACTTTCTTTCAATTTGAAGTGACTGATAAAGGTATGGATGCATACGACCGGTTTGCATCTGTTTCATTGGCTGTTGATACTGTATGAATCTGTATGACATCCATCCTTTTCTCTTTGCTTTGATCAGATTTGAGAACAGGTATTATTTATTAGCTTTATCCACATAATACCAAAGCTTATATTGCGGCTCGTCAAACTCACTGACATAGGCATTTTTAGGATTGTCCTCACTGATTTTAATGCGCAGGCGCTCCTGCAGCTTCAGCTTCTTCTCATGAGCAGGAAGGATACTGTAAATCAGCTGTCTGACCTCGTAGCGCTGCTGGTTAACGTGATATTCCACAGTTACATATTTGGAGGGTAATCCGCGATATAGATAAAAACCATCCTCGATTTTTATTATTCGGCCATAGCTTTCATATCCGTGCAGTCTTGCCTTTTGTTTTCCAAACATCACCATCACCTGTTCAAAACCTTCCTTTTTATAACTATAGTATATCATTTTGATGTGGGAAAAGCAGGAACTTAAGAAAAAATAATATTTGAATATATTTGCTTGTGTTTCATGGTATACTTATATAAAAAGGAGACATATGAGACGAACAGACAGAGAAACAACAAGAGAAGAGGCATGGCGCATTTTTGATCAAAGCGCATATTCCGTGCTTTCCATGAGCTACCGGAATAGACCGTATGCCACTGCACTATCGGTAGCACGTATCGATGAGACCCTGTACTTTCACTGCGCCCGTGACGGGGAAAAAATCAGGGCTATGCGCGAAAATCCAAACGTCTGTTTGCACAGCGTTGCCCGTATGGAGAACTGTGCAGAAGGGTTTACTGTTTATTATGCATCCTGTACAATTAGAGGAATTGCGCAGGAGGTGGTTGATGAAGAGGAACGGCATCGCGCGCTGCTTGCCCTCTGCAGGACCTTTATACCACAGAGCATGGACATGGCAGAGCAGGAAATCCGCGATTTAAGGAGCGTTACTGCTGTGTGGAGCATCACCGTGCAGGAAATTACGGGAAAGCGGAATGCGGAAAAATGACAAATGTAATAAAAAACAAATGACATTTGAAAGTTGAATTTACAGGGAACCTTTTGTAAAATATACGTGCAATAAGATATTGGTTCTGCATGGTGGTAGTGCAGAAGCAGTTATGGTATTGTGGTGAATTTAGAAATTGGTCTTTCTTAAATTCCAATCTACAACATTGCTTGAATCGCACGGTATGACTTCTGCAGATGTTTGCTGGTAACATTCCTATGCAGAAAACCCATTCATAATCTGATCCGCTGCTAAAATCCTGAATCTGGAATAGACATGAAACCCTTCAACACCAATACAGGCGCGGAGTATCTCATACCGAATGCAAAGCTTCAGTCAATATGCAACCTATTTTATCAAAAAATATACGATAAAATAGAAAAGAACAAGCCAAAAGAGAGAGTGGCTTGTTTTTTTATGATATAATAATGGTTGATAAAAAGTGAGGTCTTTATGTCAAAACTGAAAGTGAGTATACGTTCCATTGTCATGTTTCTGTTCGCCCTGATGTTTGTTGTGGCCGGCTTGTCACTTCTGAGCCGCTATACCAGCGAGCAGTTCATCTATCGCAGCAAGAAGCCTCTGAAAATCGGGGCGACCTATATGACGCTGAACAATCCCTTTTTCAATGTAATCGATGATGAGGTACGCAATGTCGTCGAGGCAAACGGAGATGTTCTCATATCTCTGGATCCTGCACTTGATTTGCAGAAGCAAAAGGAACAGATTCACTATCTGATTGAACAGGGTGTCAGTGCGCTGATTATCAATCCGGTGGATTTTACGGGCTTGAGTGAGGAGCTGAAGGAGGCAAGGGAAGCGAATATACCGGTCATTACTGTGGATACGGATGTATTTGATGAGGATCTTGTCGCGTATTCTCTGATGTCGGATAATTACGATGCCGGTGTGCAGTGTGCCAAGGATATGATGAAGCGGAAGAAATCGGCGGATATCGTATTGCTTCAGCACAGTACCGCCTATTCTGCTGTCCAGCGGATTCAGGGCTTTGTCGATACCATTAAGGATAAGCCGCAGTACCGTGTTGTGGAGCGAATCGAGTGTGAGGGACAGCTTGAAATCGCCATGCCGAAAATGGATGCCTTTTTGAATAAGGATATCTCCTTTGATGTGGTTATGGCACTGAACGACCCCAGTGCGCTGGGTGCCCTTGCCGCCATGCAGGATAAGGATCGTCTGCAGTCGGTACTTGTCTATGGTGTGGATGGATCGCCGGAAACTAAGGCACTGATCAAGGATCATATCATGACGGCATCCGTTTCCCAGTCACCGAAAACGATGGGAAAGGATGCGGCGGAGATCGTCTATAAAATACTGGAAAACAAGCCGTACAGCAGTAAGGCCAGAATACCGGTAACGCTGATCAATGAAAATAATATCGATCAGTTCTCTCTGGAAGGGTGGCAGTAATCATGTGGTTTATGAAATGGAGCAATGATGAGAAGCTGAAGGCGATTCACTGGATGATGTGCTTTCTCAATCTGACAATCATTCTGTTTATCAGTGTCATTATGTACATTACCACACTGCGCATCTGTGATATGTATGAGGCCAGGACCTTTCTTTCGACCTTACCGTGTCTGCCTTCCAATCCTCTGCGCATCATGATTACATCGGTCGCCTGTTTTCCGATACTTCTGTTTGTGATGCGGCTGCGGCATCAGATTCAGCTGACCACCTGGAAGCTGGCGGGAAGCTTTCTGCTGGAAACCTGTCTCTGTCTGATTATCATGCAGTCTCTCAGCTTTTCCACCAACAGCATTCTGCTTCTTGTGATGGCCGATCTGTTGACGTATATCAGCACCAACCGGGAACGGGCACTCTGTCTGGCCGTGATGATTGTCATCTATCTGTGCGGGAATTATGATTTTCTGTCCGGACGCTTTGCCATTGTTTCCTTCAATGACTATCTCGCCTGCTATAATTCCATGACGCAGTCCGTGCTGTCCAGTATCCATAATACACTGGCTTCCCTGAACATCATCATGTTTATCCTGTATATGATCTTTCTTGTGCAGGAGAAAATCAATGAAAGCAAGAAATTCCTGCAGATGAATCAGGAGCTGCAGGATTTGAATGAACAGCTGAAGGAATATGCCAACATCCGTGAAAAGATGGGAGCGACCAGAGAACGAAACCGTCTGGCAAGAGAAATTCATGATACGCTGGGGCACACACTGACCGGCTTATCCGTAGGTATCGATGCCTGTGTACTGATGAGTGAAATCGATCCGGCCGCAACAAAGAATCAGCTGAGCATGCTGGCGGAAACGGCCAGAAACGGCTTGAAGGATGTGCGGCGTTCCGTGGATAAGCTGCGTCCGGATGCACTGGAGCATTATACGCTGAAGGAAGCTCTGGATAAAATGATTCAGGAATTCCAGGGGGTTACCGATGTCGTTATTCATTTTGTATGTCATCTTCCGCATTTAACCTTTGATAAGGACGAGGAAGAGGTCATATACCGCATTATTCAGGAGGGAATGACGAATGCGGTCCGACACGGCAAGGCGAAGGAGATATTTATATCCATCGCAAAGGAAAATGATACGCTGATTCTGATTATCGAGGATGATGGAATCGGCTGTGAAACTATTAAGCCGGACTTTGGACTGCACCACATGCAGGAGCGTATCGCCCTCTTGCAGGGAGATATCCGGTTTTACGGATCCAACGGGTTTGTGATCCTTGCAGAAATTCCAATCAGGGAGGGTATCTGATGATTAAGATTATGATTGCGGATGATCAGGAGCTGATCCGCGAAAGTCTGAAAATTATATTGAGTACAAAAGAAGAATTCAGGGTGATTGCCACCGTAGGAAGCGGTAAGGAGGTCATTGAGGCAATACGCAGGGAGCAGCCGGATGTCATTTTGATGGATATGCGGATGCCGGATATGGATGGGGTACACTGTACCAAGTTTGTGAAGGAAGTGTATCCGGATGTGAAGGTTATTGTTCTGACAACCTTTGATGATGATGAATATGTATATTCTGCTTTGAAATACGGAGCCAGCGGCTATCTGTTGAAGGGGGTATCACTGGATGAGCTTTCCAATGCGATAAAAACCGTGCTGCAGGGTGGTGCGATTTTCAATCCCAATGTCGCAAGCAAGGCGATTCGTATCTTTTCGCAGATGGCGAAGAATAATGTGGTTACTGAGAAATTTCAGAGTCAGGATGATCTTCCCACACTGAGCAATACGGAGTGGAAAATCATTCAGCAGGTGGCACAGGGGCTGTCCAATAAGGAAATCGCAGAAATCCTGAAGTTTACAGAGGGTACGATACGAAATTATCTGAGTGTTATTCTGGATAAGCTGGAGCTGCGCGACCGTACGCAGCTGGCCATCTGGTATATACACCGGGAAAAAGCGGAACAGGACGATAACGGATGAAACGGCGTCTGTTGATTACTCTGGTGTTGCTGTTGCTGTGTATCGGCGGAATCGGATGGTTTTCCTATATGCAGCAGAAAACAGTAGTCCTGAAATTCGGCATGTTTGCCGGAAGCAACTGGGATGTTCCCAACGGAGACAGCTATAAAATTATCGATCAGGCCATTGAACGCTTTGAAAAGGCACATCCGAATGTGCGGGTGGAATATGTGAGCGGTCTGCAAAAGGCGGACTACTCCGAATGGCTTTCTCAGCAGGCTTTGGAAGGTGATTTGCCGGATGTATACATGGTACTGTCTGACGATTTGTATACCTTTGCGGATATCGGAATGCTGGAGGAGCTGGACTCCTACATACAGCGCGATGAAGAGCTTACAGTGAAAAACTATTTTACACCGGCATTGAAAAGCGGACAGATGAATGGAAAGCAGTATGCCCTGCCATATGAAAGTGTTCCAACCATGATGTATGTGAATAAGACGCTGCTGGACAAGTTCGGTATCGCCCTGCCGGATAATAACTGGACATGGGATGATTTCTATGCAATCTGTGAAAAGGTGACCCTGGATTCGGATCATGACGGTTCCCTGGATACCTTTGGTGTTTACGGCTATGGCTGGCAGAATGCGCTTGCCTCCAACGATGCGACGATTTTCAATGCCAGCGGAACGAGTGCGACTCTGGCGAATGACAAGGTGTATGAGGCTGTGGAATTTACGAGAAAGCTGGAGGAGCTGAATAAGGGGCAGAGTGTGAACAGTGCCATGTTTGATAAGGGTATGGTTGCCTTTTGTCCAATGAAATTCAGCGAATACAGAACCTACAAGCCCTATCCGTGGCGTGTGAAGAAATATACGAATTTTGAATGGGACTGCATTCCAATGCCTGCGGGACCAGAGGGGGATAATGTATCGCAGCTGGATACGCTGAGTATGGGAATCAGTGCCAGCAGCTCGCATAAGAAGCTGGCGTGGGAATTTTTGAAATCGCTGTGCTATGATACAACAGCACAGAAGGATATTTTTAAATATTCTCAGGGCGTTTCCGTGTTAAAGGATATCACGGGCTCCAAACAGGTGATGGAGTATTTACTGAAGGATGCCCCGGGGGATTCCACCTTCAATATGGATTTCTTTAATGATACGATGGAGCATGCAATTCCGAATACCAAGTTTACTGATTACGACCAGGTGATTTCGGTTGCGGACAGTGAGATACGAAGACTGCTGGGGACGGATGAGGATATCAAGACAAGCATCAATACCCTGCAGACAAAGATTGATCTGATTTTGAAAAAATAGAGGAGCAGGGAATGGTAAGCGGGTGATTCTCAGGACAAACGGGTATTGAAGCGCTGAATAGCTTTGATACTCGTTATTTCTTAAAAGAGTTTACAATACCTTTGCCTATGTGCAGGACTCCTGCATTCTCTTTGGCTTTCAGGCTCAGAGTGCAGAATGCAGTGCGTGTGTTTCCACCAGATAAAACAATGTGTTCTTATCTACAGACGGATGTTTGTAGGTGCTGGTAATACGGGAATATACGGGGTGTATCTTTTACTTGGCGAATCATACCGTGCTATGAAGGGAAATGAATCTGTAAATAGAAACATATGAATTGGCATACAAAATATGATGTGTTGTGAAAAGGCGGTATATATACGGAGATATTCGTCATGTTTGATTGTAAAAAAAAGGGAATCCGGCGATTATGAGTGCAATAGCTTTGGATATCCCTGTTTTTTTATCTGCATAACTAGCTTCTTTTGATAATTCTTTCGTGTGCGTTTAATATTTGCGGAAACGATAGCCGCTTCCCCATACGGTTTCGATAAATTTCGGATTGGCACTGTCCTTTTCGATTTTCTCACGGATCCGATTGATGTGTACGGTAACGGTAGAGATTTCACCGATGGCATCCAGTCCCCATATTTTTTCAAACAGCTGATCCTTGCTGAAAACGATATTCGGATTTTTGGCAAGGAATACGAGAAGCTCAAATTCCTTGTTGGGGAGAACGAGGGATTCACCGTCCAAAAAAACCTCATGGGAGTTTAAATCAATCATCAGATTTTCGATTTGCAGCAGATTCTCTTTTTTCTGTGCTCCCTGTGTCAGCCGTTCATAATTGGCGATTTGTGATTTCACTCTTGCAATCAGTTCGCTTGGATTAAACGGCTTTACGATATAGTCATTGGCACCCAGACCAAGACCCCGGATTTTATCCATATCCTCACGCTTGGCTGATACCAGAATGATCGGTACATTTTTCGATGCTCTCAGATTCCGGCATACCTGAAAGCCGTCTTCCTTCGGCAGCATGACATCCAGCAGAATCAAAGCAAAATCCTCCTGCAAGGCGCGTTTTAATCCGCTTTCGCCATCCTCACAGATTTCAACCTCATAGTCATTCGCTTCCAGATAATCGCGTTCCAGTTCCGCAATCGCTCTGTCATCCTCTACAATCAGTATTCGTTTCATAGCGTTGTTCCTCCTTGTAAAAGCGGCAGTCTTATCGTAATACACAGACCCTTGTTCAATTCACCGCTGGCGCTTATTTCACCCTTCATCTGGGTTATGATTTGCTTGGTGATGGAAAGACCCAATCCGTTTCCCTTCACCTTGGAGCTTCTCGCAGGATCGCTGCGATAGAAGCTGTCAAACAATCTTGGTGCCTGGGATGGATCGATTCCGATTCCATTGTCCTGAAATGTGAGAATGCATTCCTTTTTATCGCATTCCAGTGTGACATCAATGTGCACCGGATTCTCACTTCTATATTTTATACTATTCTGACACAGATTGTCCAATACCCGAATAAAATGTGTACGGTCCATCAAAACCTGCACGGGCTGCGGGCATTTGACGGTAAGCTTTATGCTTGCATGCTCATAGCGGGAAGCACATTCCTGATACCAGTCCTGTAAAAAGTCTGCCAGATTTACACATTCATCATGAAACGGCACCTGTCCCAGATCCAGCTTGGATAAGAGAAAGAGACTTTCCACCAATGCATTCATGGCATTTGTTTTCTCCTGTATGATATGCAGATAGTGCTGCTGTTTTTCCGGCGTATCCGCAATCCCGTCCAGCAGTCCGTTGACATACCCCTGCATGGAGGTGAGCGGTGTGGAAAGGTCATGGGAAATGCCTGCAATGAGCTCCTTGCGGTTCAGGTCATATTGGGACCGCAGCTTTTCCGATTCGATCAGCTGCTTGCGCATCGCTTCGAAGTTTGAGCACAGCTCGCCGATTTCATCCTCTTTCTCCACAGAGATCTCCTGCTTCAGATTACCGCTTCGGATTTCACTGGTAGCCTGATTGAGATCATACAGCGGAATCAGGATATGCTGTGCCAGCTTTCTTGTCAGTACGGCCCCCAGTGCTACAATGAATAATACCATGAATACACCGGTTGCGACAATCGTTATTTTGATCATCAGCTTGGTATGCTCCCAGGATTCATAAGAGTCCTGAGGGAAGGTGAGGTCCTTTCCGGAAAAGGTTATGCGCAGGGTTTTATCCGCCGCATTTTTCAGCTCAGCCTGATATGCCATGCCGTTTGCATTCCATATGATATAAGGAAGCTCATACTGCTTTGTCTCGGCTATGCTTTCGAATTCCTTCTGCATGCTTTTTCGGTTGACTCCGCTGCTGTGGTATAAAACCTCCGCTTTTTGATCGTGTGCTTCCTCGACGAAAATATGAAGACCTGATTTTTCAAGCTGTGCGAGAATACGCTTGGCCTCGTCCGTGATGTGCTCACTTCCTGCCAGCTCGTCGTTCATTGTTTTGATCAGCAGTGTAGGTCCGTAGTTTGAGGTGTTTAACAGGACATTGCGGATGAGTGCAGCCGGAGAGTGTGTCACAAAGGAAAATCCCAGCAGCAGGGAAAACAGAATGAAGCATACAAAAATGATGGGAATGAGTACCATAAGAAAATTGGAAAGCAGTATTTTTTTACGTATGGATATATCTCGATAGCGCATGTTACCACCCCTTTGCATGTTCATTATGTAGGAATTCATCATGAAAAGCAAGGGAAAACGGCAGTGTTAATAGAAAGTATAGAATCTTTGCTGTCTGTCTGTATGCCAAAGCCGGACAGCCCTTACACCGCATATGGAAGGAAAATAAAAACATGTAAGCGTACATAATATGCACTGTTTACATGTTCAATTTATAACACATTTCCGTTTGTTGCGATCACATTCCGATACCACCAGTAAGAATCCTTCGGATACCGTTTCCGTGTCCCGTGTCCTGCATCATCCTGATCGTTGTAAATGAAACCATAGCGTTTCTTCATTTCACTCGTTCCGGAGGATACCATATCAATCGGGGACCAGGCACAATAAGCGAAGACATCCACACCGTGCTGTACTGCTTTTTGTAAGGCACGGATATGCTCCTTGATATAGTCGATACGATAATCATCATGAAGCTTATGTTCAGAATCCAATTCTTCTATTTGTCCGAATCCGTTTTCCGCAATCATCAGGGGCTTCCCATATCGGTCCCAGTAGTTTAAAAAGCAGTCGTATAAGCCAAGCGGGTTTATCGTCCATCCCCATGGATTCGCCTTCAGATATGGATTTAACTCCGCATTTCCGATTGCCATTGTATTTTTCTCATAGCTTACCACATTGGAATTATAGTAGCTTATCGCAAGAAAATCCAGCGTATTGTTTTTCAGAAGCGTCAGCTCCTTTTCATCCGCATGGATCGCTATGCTGTTATCCTTGAAATAACGAAGTGCATAACCCGGATATTCTCCGCGCAGCTGCACATCCGCAAAGAAGAACATCGTCATCTGATTTTTCTCAGTTGCGAACACAACATCCTCCGGTTTACAGGTCATGGGACTGACATAGAAATCCGCGAGCATAGCACCAAAGCGAAAGGCCGCATTGATCGTTCTTCCGATCTCTCTGATTTTCGCACAGGCGATAAATTTATGATGGACTCCCTGCCATTTTACTGCCTCCACATCCTCAACGGTGTCCTTAATGACACCGATTGAGCTTAGTCCGACTCTTGTCAGATTGATTTGATTTACAGGAATCCAATAGGTGACCTTATGCTGATAGCGTTTCATGATAAGCGCAGCGTATTCCACAAACAAATCAACCACACGGGGGTGCAGAAATCCATTATATTTCAATGCAAGATCGACCGGCATATCATCATGATATAAGGTCACAATGGGTTCTATATCCATTTCCTTTAAGATATCGAGGAGCTGATCATAAAATAAGAGACCTTTCTCACTTGGCTTTTCTTCTGCACCGTCCGGATAAATTCTTGCCCAGCTGACGGAAAAACGAAAGCACTTGATCCCCATGTCCTTTAAAAGCTTTATATCGTCGCGAAAGCGATGATAGAAATCAATTCCTGTCTTTTTAGGAAATATATAATCCTGCGGATGCTCTATGCGATCCATGATTTCCTGCAGGGAAAGATCTCCCTTAACCTTTGCCTTATCATGGGGATCATAATTTTGAAGATCCGCAACGGTCAGCGCACGGTCGCTATCTCCTTCCGCCTGCTTGGCACTGATGGCAGCACCCCATAGAAAATCTTTGGAAAATGAATCCTGCATCCTATCTTTATGAAGCTCTACAATGTTCATACGCAGCTCCTTTCTTTTGAAAACACATCATTTGACGGTGCCTCTGCCTGTATAGAAATTTTCAAATATGGTAATCATTTTCTCTGTGAGATTCACTTCACTCATAATGGTCATAAGGGTGTCCTGTGCATGTGTGAACAGAAGGCACGATGTATACTGTTCACCGGCGGCTTCTGCCTGAATGATTTCCGTCTGTCCCTGATGTGCCCTTGTGATATCCTCTCTCGCTTCTCTGATTTTTTCCTTTGCACGCTCAAAATCAAATGACGCGATACCATCCAAAGCTTCATTGGCTTTTGTTCTCGCATTTCCTGCATGCATAATAATCGACATGGATACAGGAATCAAGCGATTATTTTCATCCATGAAAATCCTCCTTTCCTATAATGGTTTCTTAACCGTCTCTTTTTCCTGTTCCTCTTTTACCAGCTGTTTATCATATTTCATCAGGAACGGGTACCAAATCAAAGCATAGATTGCGAATAGGATAAAGAACCAGAAGAAGGCCCGGTAGTCATCGGTTGTCAGCCATGTACAGATCGGTGCAGGGATACGGGAAATATTATTCACACCGGCTGGAATATTCAGGAAGCCTGCTCTCATGATGAACCAGATGATCAATGCACCTACAACGGAATTCATCCACATCGGAATCATCAGCAGGGGGTTGAAAACGATCGGAGCTCCGTAAACCAGCGGCTCATTGATATTAAAGACGGATGGTGCCAAACAGATTTTTCCCATCGTTTTCAGCTTCTTTGACTTACATTTAAACAGCATCAGGAAATTCAGCGGCAGGGTTCCTCCCAAGCCTCCCATCGCAATCAGGGCAGTTGTGAATATCGTTTCGGTTGTGACGATGTGGATCGGCTGACCGCCTGCGAGAGCAAGCTCGGCATTGGCGGCTATACCTGCCATCAGAATAGGCTTTACAATGGCATTTAAGGACCATGCGGAAATACCAACCGAGTACAGTAATACATACAGGAAACAGATAATTACAAAGCCGGGCAGAGATTGTCCGATGTCCACGATCGGCTGGAAAACCATATTGATAAAGCCGACAAGATCAAAGCCCAGAGTAAACACCGTGATACCGAAGACTAAATAGATCAATGTCATTGGTATGATATTATTGATCCACTCACATACAAAGTCCGGCATGGATGCACTGTTCTCCAGTACATGCAGCTTTGCATAAAAATGGAAAATCACCATGACGATCAAAGCTACTATAATGGCGATAAACAGACCGCTTCCCCCCAGAAAGTTAATATCTGTAATCGTTAATTCTGTTTTCCCTGTCGCTGCATTCTTCACCAGCGTAGCCATTGTCGGGCAAAGGGCCATCAGAAATACAGTAAGGGAAGTCAGTCCTGCTGTTATTGTATATTTCGGATGATCCAGTTCCACCATACCGAAGTATGCGACCATAAAGGATACAATCAGGGACATCATTCCGAAGCTGAAGGTATTCACAAAGCTCATATCCGGTAGGGACGGTATATATCGGACAAATACGTTATAGATGGATACGACGGATCCAACCAGAATGAAAGGTAATATCTTCTGCATTGCACTTGCGACTGCCCCAACCCATGGATTACTGAATATTTTTTGCATCCCCGGGGCCAGCTTGTCTGTAAACCAGCTCATAATTTGATTCATACTAGGTTCCTCCTCTAATGTTTTATACTTTATACTTTTCTAAGGTATCCACTGCCAGCTGGAGTAAGGCCTTGCCATCCAGCATGGAATAGATTTCTTCCGGAATGACGATAACCGGTATGTTATAAGGGGCTGCCATGTCCTCGAATGCCTTCAGTCGGAATTCATAATGTGGTCCAATACAAAGGATATCCATTTTTGATAGATACTGCGTTACCTCACTTTCACTTTTTGCCTCAATTGTTGCGTTTACTTTTGACTTCTTCGCAGCCGCTCTTGCTTTCTGTGCAAGAAATCCCGAGGAGAGCCCTCCTCCGCAGCAAAGATAAATATGTAGCTGTGCCATTTCCATGACCTCCTTTTTCTGTAAGCGTTTGAACCTTACAGCCTTATTAAACCATGTTCCCGTTTGGGTCTCAACTCAATATCTGCACTGTGCAGATGCGTGAATTGCACGGTGCAATTTTCCAGTTTCCAATCCCTTGAAAAGCCGCTATAATATAATTAAGAATTCAAAAACAAGGATGTGATCGCATGAAAAGAAAACAGGAAGATCTTATTCGCTATCTGTATGAGCATGAAGAAAAGCTGACCTCTGAAACATTATCCAAAGCTCTTTCGTTATCAATCAGAACTATCAAATCCTATATTGCCGAGTTGAATCTCAGCTATCCGGGCCTCATCCTTTCCAGTAATCGCGGGTATACGATTCACAAGCAAAAAGCATCTGTCCTGCTTCAATACAAGGATGATATCCCACAGGACTATGAAGGCCGCTGTATTTACCTGATAAAAAAGCTGTTGCTTGAAAAACAGCATCAGCTTGATATTTTTGATCTCTGTGATGAATTATTCATCAGCTATTCCACCCTTAAAAATGATATATATAAAATGAATACCAGCTTTGCCCATTTTCAAATCACATTCTCCTGTGTAGATAATAAAATAGATATCAGAGGTACGGAGAAAAACAAAAGAAGGCTCATCACGCATGTCATGTCGGAGGAAGCGAGTGGGAATTTTCTGGATCTGTCCTTCCTGCAGGAAAGCTTTCCTGCATATGATATAGAAGAAGCCTGTATACTGATAAAGCAGGTGTTTCATAAATATCATTATTATATCAATGATTTCTCCTTTATCAATCTGATTCTTCATGTGACCATCATGATCAGCAGAATGCACAGTGGAAACCATATCCCTGGCAATCGTGAATACCATTCTATTGACGGTTTGAAAGAAAAGCCTATCATTGATGAGCTGTGTATGACGCTGGAACAGATTTTTGATGTAACCTTTACGAGCAGTGAAAAATTTGAAATCTATATATTGTTTAAAACAAATGCCAATTATCATGCTCAGGATCAGATGGAGGAGCTTTCCAAGGTTGTTTCGGAAGATATTCTTTCCTTATCCCATCAATTGATTCAAAGTATAGACCGGCATTTCTTTGTGAATCTCATGTCTGACAGCTTTCTGACGCCCTTTGCACTGCATTTAAAAAATCTGAAGAATCGACTTGAACAGCACAGCATCATGAAAAATCCAATGCTGGAGTCTATCAAAATATCCTGTCCCACGATTTACGATATAGCAACGTTCATGGCGTATCAGCTGATGCAGACATTTCAACAGGAAATCAGCGAGGATGAAATCGCCTTTCTTGCATTGCATGTAGGTACGGAAATCGAGCGCCAGAAAAAAGCAGAAACCAGAGTTTCCTGTGTGATTTTATGCCCGGAGTATCTGAACATCGGGAAGCTGCTGTATAACAAAATGCTAATGGACTTTGGCGAACAAATCAATATTCAGAAGCTGATATCCTTTGAACGTGCCATTGAGCATGAGGTCTTTGATCTCTTGATTACGACGATACCGCTTCCCGAATCCCCGGAATATCTGACGGTATTGCTTCCGCCGCTTCCGATGAATTATGATAAAAACAAGATTATGAAGGCTATCACCCGAATTGAAAATACAAAGAAGAGCCGGATTCTTGCGGATAATATCGATTTTTATTTTAATGAGGACCTGTTCTATTTCAAAGAGAAGCCTACAGGAAAAGAGGAAACGATCAATGAGCTGGCAGATCAGATGATATCGCTTGGTTATGTGCATGCGGATTTCAAAGACGAGGTTTGGAAGAGAGAGCGGGCCAGTTCCACTGCGTTTATGAATATCGCAATACCACACCCGATGAAAATGAGTGCCTATAAAACAAGCGTTGCTGTGGTTGTCTGTCCAAAAGGCATGGAATGGACCAATCAGCACATCGTCAATGTTGTATTTATGATTGCGTTTAATAAAATCGACAATAAGCACTTTCATGATCTTTATGAATCTTTGATCCTTCTCTTTAATAAGCAGGAGGTTATCGCAGAAATAAAAAAATGCAGGAATTTTGAAGATTTCAAGCAGATTGTTATAAAAAACTATATCAAATACAGCTGAACCTGACAGTAACGGCCGACGCAATGCTTTTATAGACCTGTTTTATGACCGCCATCGCTTTACAGATTCGCTCAGACTGTAAGAATGCATGCGAAACAGCAGGACGCGAGGTTGCAATTCCTGCTCCCTATGTTACGATATATATGGAAAAGGATGGAGGGTATCATATGAAAAAAATATTGCTTCTGTGTCTGGTGTTTCTCTGCCTGGGCAGTTTTACCGCATGCAGTAAAGCCGGGAATACAGCCACTGCGGATGGTCAGGAACAAAATCTGGAGGAAAGCGATTTTTCAAAGCTGGTGAAGGATGACAACATATTGAAGGTTTCATCGAAGGATACGGATATCACAGTGAAGCTTGGATCTGTTCCAAAGGATCTGGTTGTGAGCGGGGAGCTTCTGGATGCTTCCGGAAAGCCGCTGTACCATCATGTGGTGAAGATTTCATTTCAGGAAAAAGACGGAAATATCGTCTTCCAGAATGAAGCGCTGCTTCTAAGTGCTGTAAGCAGTGATTCGGATATTTTAAAGAAGAGTCTGCTTGCCTATCGTATTCACAGTGAAAGTGAGAGTATGGACTGGCATCTTCTTGTGCAGCTGCAGGATGTATAGCCTAATCGATTATACATAAGAAAAGCTTATCTTTTATATAGCATGGATTAGCTTCTTTTTTCTATTCTAAGAGCCTGCCTTCTGCAGCTTTTTCTTTGCTTTTTTATCCTTGATCTTATTCACAAGATGCTTCCAGTTCGGCAGGTAATCCCCCTCCTGCTGTTCCTTCTGTTTACGAACCTTTCGCTTTTGCTGGATATCCTTGTTCTGTATCCAGCTTTTGACAAAGCGCAGGTATTCCCTTGGATTGCCAAGACTGAAATCCCCGTGCGTATAATTCATCAGCATGAAAATCTGTGCATCACCCAGTGCCTCTTTCAGTAGATCGGCACTTTTTTTCATACTCTTCTTCTCACGCTGTCCGATCAGAATTGCTGTTTTACATGTAGCCTGCGCCAGATTTTCGGGAAGCTGAAAGGTACTGACTGCACGGTGTATGCTTTTCAGGTTTTCCTTTGTCATTTCCTGATAATTTTGATAATAATCCTCAAAGGCAAAATCATCATTGAAAACAGTGTAGTACATGAATTTATTGAACCATTTTTTTCTTGCCAGTGCATTTGTGTAGATGCCGGCATAGGCACTCCAGCTCTGCAGCTTTACCGGCTGCATCATCGCACTTTCAATCATGGCGTATTCGCACAGATCCGGCTTCATAGACAGCATGGAAACGGCAATCTGCGCACCTAGTGAAAATCCTGACAGCACCTGGATATGCCCGTTATAATACTCCTGAAGATAGGTAAGCAGCTCCTCTGCACATTGCTGTATACTGATGAATGGTTTCTGAGCTTCACTTCCATGTCCGTCTAAGATGGGGACAATGAGGGTGTAATCTTTTTTCAGCTCCCGTATTTCTTCCTGAAAGCTGAAGGCGGAAAGGCATTCTCCGTGGATATACATATAGACCGGTTTGTTTTTCTGAACATAGGTTTTAAATTGCATGATGACCAACCTCACTTTATGCTTCCATTATACGATAGGAAACCGTTTTCAGCTGATTAACTTCTTGCGGAGTCTTCTGCAGAAAATTAACCTTTGCATTTTGACATATTTTCTATATGATATATGGTGAGGTAGATAGCTAATGAATAAACGTGCACGAGAAATCATTTTCTGGATAATGGAAAAGCGGGATTATCAGGAAACCTGTACCATCAATGATCTGATGGACAAATTCAAGGTATCGGAACGAACGATTCGCTATGATCTGGAGGGAATCACGGATTTTCTTCTGGAAAACAAGCAGAAGCCGATTCAGCTTTGTGAGCATGGCGTGATTGAGCTGCAGAAGGATACCGATGCCATTCGTATGCTGCTGGGACAGAATGATTTTTATTCCTTCAAGCTGAGCAAGGAGGAACGCATGCATATGATTCTGTATCTGATAGCGAATACGGGGGAGCATGTAACCCTGCAGCAGCTGGCGGATATTCTTTTTGTATCCCGTTCCACAATCATTCATGATGTGGATGATGTACGCAAGAGCATTCAGAAGCAGGATCTGGAAATCGTATCCCTTCGCAGAGGTCTGCGTATTCAGGGCAGGGAGAGCAGCCGCCGGATTATGCTGATGCATCTGCTGCGCCTGCCGTATGTGCAGCAGTATCGGATTTCAGAATATAAAGATATGATGTCCCCACAGGATTTGGAAAGCCTGAAGCGTATGATCAAGGATGCGGAAATATCAAGCAGCCGTTTTTTAACTGACGGTTCCTTTGAAGATTTGCGGCAGTATCTAATGCTTATGATTGAACGCTACCATAAGCATCGGTTTGTGGAGATCGACTATGTATCCCAACATCTGTCCACGCAGAAAATGGCAAGCCATCTGATGAACAAAATGGAGGATTATTTCGGTATGGAGCATCGGCTGCAGGAGGAATACCTGCTGGCGGATATCCTGTACAACATGCATTATCTCAAACGCAATGATGCGGATGAGAAGATCATGCAGATTCAGGTCATCTCCAAGCAGTTTATTGATGCCGTAGCGCATGATCTGAATATTGATCTGCGCAATGATTTCCAGTTTTACCAGAATCTGACCAATCATCTGCAATCCACATTTAAGGATCTGGATATGGGGTATGACAGTGACAATGAGCTTCTGTATGAAATCGTGAAGAAGAATCCGGAGGTTGTCGCAGCGATCGAGAAAAATCTGCAGCCACTGGAGCTGTTTGTACAAAGAGCCATCACCCGTGAGGAAATCGCCTATATCACCATTCATGTCTGTGCGGCAATGGAGCGCAACCGTTATCAGGGTGCGCAGTTCACGATTCTTCTTGTGTGCAACTCCGGTGTGGGAACCTCACAGCTGCTGTTAAGCCGGCTGAAAAAATACTTTCAGTTTTATGTGGCGGATGTTCTGCCGGTGCATGCACTCGCGAATTATGATGTTACAGGAATCGATCTGATCATATCAACGGTACCGCTGAAGGAGGAGCGCTGTGAAACCATCATTCTGCATCCGTATCTGAGTGATGAGGACTGTATCCTTTTGGGTGAAAAGCTGGAAACATTGAAAAGCGGTATGCACCGTGTGAATTCCAATTCGAATTTTCAGCGACTTCAGACACTGATTGCGAATTCCATTGCCATCAGCCCGCTGGATAAGGATGAAATCTATAAGAATATCATTCGGGATCTGCAATCGCATTTCTTTCCGATAGCCCCAAGTGACAAGGCAACGCTTCGTGAACTGCTTGCCGGACATATCGAGGTGGATGTGGAATGTGCAGACTGGAAGGAGGCTGTCAGAAGAAGTGCGCAGCCATTGCTGGAACAGGGCTATCTGAGTGAACAGTACATCACGCAGATGATTCGCAATATTGAAACAATGGGACCGTATATCGTACTGGCACAGGGCTTTGCCTTACCGCATGAATCGCCGGATGTCGGTGGGAGGAAGCTGGGGATGCAGCTGATACGGCTGAAGCATCCGGTACCGTTTCATTCGCAGTTCTATGATCCGGTGGATTTTGTATGCTGTCTGTCCACGATAGATAAGGACTCGCATTTGAAGGCAATGTTTCATTTAATGAATCTGTTATCGAAAGCGGATTTCTGTGAGAATATCAGAAAGGCGAAAACCGCAGAGGAAGTATATCAGATAATTTATGAATATGAATCCATTTTATAAACAGCTCTTTGCAGGATACTGTAGGAACGTACTACCATGCGTAAAAGGGCTCATGAAGTAGTATCACACGTGAAATAAAAAGCTTTCAGAAGAGCTGCGATACGCATCTGAAAGTTTTTTTATTATTCTGCCAGCAGAACTCCCGTATAGGTCGCAGCTATCGTATCCCCCGTTATATCCATACGGTTTATTTCGATACATTGCAGCTGACCATGCAGGGATAAGGAGCCGCTGTTTTCCTGAAATTGCAGCGTATCCGGAAATTCTATAAGCTCTCCCGATTTCTTGGTTATGGTAACACTGCGAAAGTGGAATGGTGCAGGAATCAGTTTCCCAACCTTTTTGTAAAGTGAATTTTCTGTCAGTTGAACCTTTGTGTCCTTTGTCACATATGCACTATCCAGCTTTACGGATACGGTTTTACCAATATCAAAGCGCTTATCAATTCCGGTTTCCTTAATTACATGTTCTTCCGATTGTGACAAGGTATTGCTCCATGGCTCCGGATTTTCTTTTGCACCGATCGGCATGGATACGACAAGGCAGGCTGCCATAAGTGCAGCACATGGTAAAAGCTTTTTCTTCATAACATCATTTCCTCCCTATTTTCTGTTCAGTGATTAGAACTATATCTAGTATTATACCATAGAAAATCAGATCCTCCTCATTTTTCGGGCTAATTGTAAATGATGCATAACAATAAAATCTGAGTTTATGAAATTAAATTTGTGGTGCAGCTTTCACCACGCGGATACCGCATTGCCGATATGCCTCCAGCAGATTTTCATCCGCGTCCTGATCTGTGATAAGCGTATAGCTCAGTTCATGAGATATTGAAATGAAATCACGGCTGTTCAGCTTACTGGAATCACACAGGACATAGACCTCCTCCACAATGGAGAATAGTGTTTCCAGCAGACCGCTTTCCACCACACTGTCGGTATACAGGTTTCCCTTTTCATCTATCGCATTCACACTTAAAAAGGCCTTTGACAGCTGAAACTGTTTTAGATTTGTCTGTGCAATCGGACCGGTCAGCGTGAGGGAATTGCTGCGCAGTTCACCACCGAGCATAAAAATGGTTAATCTGGAATCCTGATACAATTCATATGCCACATTCACAGCATCGGTTACGACGGTCAATGGCAGGTAGTGCAGAAGGGCAGACGCAAACATATCCATCGTAGAGCCGCTGGCAAGAAAAATACGATCATGCTCCTTCAGAAAGCCTCTTGCAATATGGGCAAGCTGCCGCTTTTTCTCTGTATGCAGCTTACGCCGCTTTGCAAACGGTGTCTGCGCATCAAAGGTTTTCTTTTCCTTTGCAATGGCACCTCCATGTGTTCGAATCAATGCTCCCATCTGTTCCAGCTCCATGAGATCACGACGAGCGGTCATGGCCACTATGTGGAAGCTTCGGCATATCGTCTGTACGTGAAGCTCTCCTTTTTCCTGCAAAAGCGCAAGTATTGCTTTCTGCCGTTCCTGTTTTGTCATTGTTATCACCTGCCTTCACTATATCATAAAATGTTCGTTTCGAACAATAAAATTAAAAAAAAGATGAAATATAAACAATAAACATGAATAGTGTTTCTGAATTTTCATTTTTGTACTATGATGAATGTGTGAAACGAACAATTAGGAGGAATGCATATGAAATGTGTTGCTGTTGGAGATATGTTTCTGTCAGAGGAGGCATTCGCTAGGGTATTGAAACATCACGCACTGTTTTGTTCCTATCAGGGCTTTTCATGGAAGGCGGATCTGGACCGTGTATCTACACGTACGCTGATTCGCAAGATTGAAACAAAGGGAAGTGAGGCATATGCAGTCGAAGGGGAATTGAAGGAGGCTATGCTGGATGCGGACGTGATCTTCGTTCATATGTGTCCGGTGGGAAAGGATATCATTGAGCAGGCACCGCACTTGAAGTATATTGTTACGGCAAGGGGCGGTGTGGAAAACATCGCGGTGGAAAGTGCAAAGAAAAAAGGAATCAGAGTTATTCACTGTCCCATGCACAACGCCTTTGCCGTTGCTGAGCTGACGGTTGGGTTAATGATCTGTGAAACACGAAATGTGACAAGAGCAGATCGCTCCCTGCGCGAGGGTATCTGGAGAGAATCCTATCCGAATACCGGATCGATACGGGAGCTTAGAAGTATGACGGTAGGTTTGATTGGCTTTGGTGCAATCGGTCAGCTTGTCGCACAGCGCCTGCAGCCGTTTGGATGCAGCATCATGGTACATGATCCCTATCTGGATGCATCTGTGATTGAGCGACTTGGCTGTATCGCGGTTGATAAGAAAACCCTGTTACAGGAAAGTGATATCGTATCCCTTCACGGTCGCATCGGACCCAATGATCCCCCAATTATCGGGCGTGAGGAATTGAAGCTTATGAAACCGGTCAGCTATCTGATCAATACGGCAAGAGCGGTACTGGTGGATATGCCGGCGCTGGAGGAGGCGCTGCAAAACGGCAGCATCATGGGGGCTGCAATCGATGTATTTCCGAAGGAGCCGCTGACTAAAGAAGATGCTGTCGTACAGCTGGATAACTGCACACTTACCAATCATCGCGGCGGGGATACTCTGGATTCCTATGAGCGCAGTCCGGAGCTGCTGCTGGAACAGCTGCAGGAGGCAGTGCAAACAGGACATACAAAATACATGATATAAGTCCTATATGATTGCCATGCACACAGAGGGCAATGTCTTATGCATGATTTAAGATAAGGATGGCTTACAGCTGCTTGCTATCCTGTGGGATATGAGAGGAGAAAACATATGAGAGTAGAAGAAACATCATTTTTAAATGAATATATTGCTATGGCGGATTATGGCGACAGACTGGGCTGGCATGAGCGCAACGGCGGGAATTTCACCTATTGGATGAAGCCGGAAAATGTTGCGGATGTAAAAGATGAATTGCACGATAAAGGGGAATGGCTGCCGATTGGTACCAATGTGGACAACCTTGCAAATGAATATTTTCTAATCAGCGGCACGGGAAAGTATTTTCACAATATGAAAAAGGATTCCCGGCATACAATAGGCATCATACAGGTTGATTCTACCGGTACAAAGTATCGTATCCGCTGGGGTCTTGAAAACGGAGGCCGTCCTACCAGTGAGCTGCCTACGCATCTTATGAATATGGCAGTCAAGGCAAAGCTTACAAATAATGAAAACCGCGTGATTTATCACTGTCACTGTCCCAATGTGATTGCACTTACCTTTCTGCTTCCGCTGAAGTCGGAAATTATCACAAGAGAGATTTGGGAGATGATGACGGAATGTCCGATCATCTTTCCTGAGGGGATCGGTGTCGTGGAGTGGATGGTACCGGGAGGTCGCGAGATTGCCGTTGCCACAAGCAGGCTGATGGAAACCTATAATGCGGTCATATGGGCACATCATGGAATGTTCTGCAGCGGCGTGGATTTTGATTCCACCTTTGGTCTGATGCATACGATTGAAAAGAGTGCCGAGATGTGGATCAAGGTGCATTCCTGCCGACAGGATAAGCTTCAGACGATTCCTGTGGAGGGCTTCCGTGATTTGCAGGAAGCGTTCCAAGTAACACTGGATGAACGTTTTCTTTACGAAAAGTAAATAAATAAAACTCCGGTCATGACCTATGCTTGACCGGAGCTTTTTCATACCGCTAACAGTTAACCTCTTTTACTTCTGAACGGACCTGTTTCCAGCCACAAGCAGTATGATACAGGAAAGTGATGAAAGGATAGAGATAAGCAACAGAAGCCAGTACAGCATCCCATAGGAATCGAAATATTCTGTGACACTGATCATCTCATCCAGGGCGATTCCGCTCGTCCATAAGAATACCATGGAAATAGCCAGTGTCCCCAATGAGCAGAGAAGCAGAAAAGGCAATACTATTTTTTTAAAATTTGACATAAAGATCCTCCGTTTCTATTTATATAAGCTTTCGCATGCCTGCTGCGTAACTAAATGGTTGGGCATTGAACATCAACAGGTACGCAGATAGCTGCAAACAGGAAAATGATTTGATTTGCAGAAGGGGAAAACCACTACCTTATCATCTACTTCCCTATGTTTATTTTACATGGAATGTGGAAAATGCAAATATTTAGGGGATGAATGGTATCTATCCGGGAGGGAACGGTCTATGTGTTATCAGAATAGGAGGAGAGCCAGTTATGCTTTTTATTTTTTACCGTTTCCTACCTAAATCGACCGCTTGTCCCAATTTTATTTACTTTTATGGTCATAATGTTTATGATGAAGACAATGATAGGTGGAGGAAGAGACAAATGAGAACATATACCTTATTGATTGTGGATGATCAGGCGGCTGCGGCAGAGCAACTGAGAAGTGGTATCGAAGGTATAAGTCCCGGTGTATTTGATATAGCGGTGATGAATGATGTACAGGCGATACAACAGATTTTTCATCAGATAGCTTTTTACACCTTAAAATGACCGAATGATACCTGTGGCATACCGCTTGTCCCAAAAGCCTTTTCATCTTTTCAAATTATGCTATTGTATATATAACGCACGAAGGATAAAAACCGGCACCTGAATGTATCCATAAAGGAAGCCCTCCTCTATCCTGTGTGCTTCACCATATAACTGGAAACAAGGCAACACCATGCCGACAGGGAGGTACTTATGCAGCACTATACTATACTGATTATTGATGACAAAAGAGAACAGGCAAAGGAAATCAAAAAGAAAATTGAAGCCCTGCATCCCGCCTTTCATGCTGATATCGCCAATGACGCAAGCTATGCATTAAAGGGCACCTATGATGCCTATCTCAGCGATCTGATGATGCCGGTTCACTCCGGTATAGAAATCGGAAATATGATTTATAAGGAAAATCCGGATGCCATTATCATACTCATGTCCTCGCTGGATAATTTCGCCATTGAGCGCACCCAGCAGTTTTCCGCCTTTACCTTTCTTCCCAAATCCAAACTGGATCAGGAGCTTTTGCCGCTGCTTCAGCGTCTGGAACGCCGCCTGAATTACATCAATATACGCATCCATGTAAAAGAAGGGGAAAAAAGCATCGCTGTACCGATTTATAAAATCCATAAAGTGAGCGTTATAAAAAAGCAGCTCTGTCTGGACATGGGAAATACACGCTATACCTGTTCCATGCGATTGCAGGATTTTCAGCGCATATACGATGATTATTTTGTCTGTCCGAAAAACGGTCTGCTCATCAATCCGTCTTGCGGCTATTACTATGAAGCGGGGCATACACTGCAGCTGAAGGAGGAATCGATTCGTGTCAGTCTGCTGAAGCGGAAGGAATTCAAAGAAAAATACCAAAAATATTATGATAGCCTCATGTAAATCCCGGCTGTTATTCATGTCACAAAAAGACGCTGTACGCTGATACAGGGTCTTTTTCTATGGTACAGTTTGCAGTATGCCTGCTGTGCAAAGAATTCCACTGTTCAAAACTCTGCAATCCTCTGCGCAGTCTTTTACTCTTTTATGAAAGCGCTTTTTGCATTACACTGTAGGTGGATAGAAACAGCGGGATACATGAAGGGGAGGCATCCCTCATGATCGACAAAAAGGAGTATGGAAATGATTTGGGAAGACTTAGATAAAAAACTGATTCACCTACAGGCGGAAGCAGGGCATGCCAATGATATCTTTGATCAGCTGGGCACCTGCTTCATAAACGAGGGCTACAGCCGAAGCGATTATGTGGAGGCCCTGAAACAAAGAGAGGCACAGTTTCCAACCGGATTGGATATCAATGGATTCGGTGTCGCAATACCGCATACGGATGCCGGCTATGTACTGCATGAAACTGAAGGAATCATGACACTGAAGCATCCGGTAACGTTCATTCAAATGGGCAGTGATGATACACAGGTAGAGGTGAAGGTTGTCTTCATGCTGGCGATTGAGGATCCCAAAAACCACATTAAGAAGCTGCAGCAGATTCTGCGTATCATACAGGACAACGCCGTTCTGGAGAAGATCTATCAGGCCTCCAGTGCCGACGAGGTCATAGATATAGTAAAACAGAAGGAAATAGAAATAGGAGGAGAAAACTTATGAAATCAGTAAACATTCTATCAATCTGTGGTTCGGGAACCGTCACCAGCAGCATGGTGGCCGCTAAGCTGAAGGACCGTTTGTCCGAGCACGGCTATCAGGTAAGTGCTACCGAGGCAAAACCGACCGAGGCTTTAAATCTGGCGCAGTCAAAACGCTTTGACATTATCGCACACACCTCACCGCTTCCTAAGGGAGATTATGGGATTCCCTGTGTCAATGCCTTTGCCTGCATCACAGGAATGGGAGAGGACAAGTTCTTCGAGGACTTCCTCAAGGCACTGCAGTCAATAGGGAAATAGGCATTCGACTTCGCAGTACGCAGCATAATTTATAAAGGAGAGATAAACGTATGGTTATATTAGAATTTTTGAAATCGATGATTGACAACTTTGGGGCTGCGATTATCGTACCGGTCATCATCGGAATCATCGCATTGTTCTTCCGTGTCAAACCGCAGAAGGCCTTCCTTTCCGCCTTATATGCCGGAGTATCTCTGGAGGGTATTTCTCTGATGGTGGGCGCATTCACACCGATCATCACCCCGCTGGTAAAGAATATGGCGGATGCCATGGTCAACATCACCGGTGTAAATCTGAATGTATTCGATGTCGGCTGGCAGGCAACCAGTCTGGTAGCGTTCTCGACAAGTGCCGGTATGATCTATCTGGGACTCGGTATTGTATTACAGACAGTGCTGTTTCTGATCAAATGGACAAAGTGCTTCCAGCCCTCTGATTTATGGAACAACTATTCCTATATGGTATGGGGAGCCATGGTTATCTTTGCGACAGACAACTTTGCACTGGGTATCGCCTGCATGGTGCTGCTGAACCTGTATTCTCTGCTGATATCCGATATGCTGGCAAAACGCTGGTCTACGTATTATCAGTATCCAAACTGCACCATCATTGCTATGCATAACATTGAACCGGGTATTTTCGCCATTGTCTTCGATCCGATTCTGAATGCAATCGGCTTCAACAAGCTGAAGCTGAATCCGCAGACGATCCAGCAGAAAATCGGATTCATGGGGGAACCGATGACCATTGGCTTTGTATTGGGCGGTATTATCGGTATTCTAGGAAACCTGTCCAATCTTGGCTCTATGGCAGGCTGGGGATCTGTGCTGACGGCTGCTGTTGCCACGGCTGCGGTTATGGCCATCTTCCCGAAAATCACAGGGTTCTTTGCACAGGCATTTGCGCCGATCACCGAGGGTGCCCGTAAATTCATGGGCAATACCGGAGATCGCGAATGGTATATCGCCGTCAATGATGCTGTCGGCTATGGAGAGCCTGCAACGCTGACGTGTGGATTGCTGCTGATGCCGGTTATGGTACTGATTGCATTCTTCCTGCCTGGCAACCAGACACTGCCGGTTGTCGATCTGGTCGCAATTCCTTATATGGTAGAGGGACTTGTTGCCGTATTCAACGGAAACATGGCAAAGGTCATCGTTACCGGTGCCATCTGGTTCAGTGTCGGCTTACTGATGTGTACGTATACAGCACCGCTGTTTACCGAGGTTGCCAAGGGCGCAGGCTATGCGATTCCGGCAGGTGCTGCCATGATTACCAGCTTCAATATACTGGGAAAACCGCTGATGGGGCTGATCTTCCTCGCCTTCCTGAGCGGAAGTCCGCTATGGATTGGTGTCGCTGTCGTGGCATATGTGGTCTGCTATGCCGGATACCGTATGAAACAGAAAAACGTAGAGGAGTATCTGGAAACACAGGCAATGAAAAATGCAGAGGCGGAGGCTTAGGCTATGAAGATTGATGTACAGGAATTCCGTAAGCCGTGTGCCTGCGGAAGAACACATGAAATTGTTGTAGATGATATGATTATTGAGAAGGGCGCCATACAGCGCCTTCCTCACATCATGAAAACATATTACAGTGAATACAAAACGATTGCCATGCTGTGCGATGACAATACGTATGCAGCGGCAGGAAAGCTCGTAGAGGAGCTTCTTCCCGGTGTCATTACGATCAAGCTGAATCCCGAGAATCTGCATGCGGATGAGCATGGTGTGGAGGCTGCACAGAAGCATCTGGACAAATATGCGGGAATTGACTTCCTGATTGCGGCAGGCTCAGGAACGATTCATGACATTACCCGCTATCATGCGTATGAGAAAAAGCTTCCGTTTCTGAGTATACCAACGGCTGCCAGTGTGGACGGCTATGTTTCCACCGTTGCCGCCATGACATGGCACGGCTTTAAGAAAAGCTTTACTGCGGTATCTCCGCGCTTTGTGCTGGCGGACAGTGAAATCTTTTCAAAGGCACCGCTTCGTCTGACGGCAAGCGGCGTCGCTGATCTGCTGGGAAAATTCACGGCACTGTGTGACTGGAAAATCGGTCATGTGGTAACCGGTGAATATATCTGCGATACCGTCGTCGATATGGAATATAAGGTATTGAAGGAGCTCTGTGAGAATCTGCATGGTATCCGCAACCATGATCTGAGCGCCTATGAAAATCTGATGTATGGTCTGTTATTGAGTGGCATAGCCATGCAGATGATTGGAAACTCCCGTCCGGCATCCGGAGCGGAGCATCATATGTCCCATCTGTGGGAAATGTCCGCAATCAATGAGCCGATTGATTTCTATCACGGAGAAAAGGTCGGCGTCGGACTCTGTGTGGCCACGGCAGTTTATAAGAAAGCAGAACAGAAGCTGCGTGCGGGAGGCTATCAGGTGAAGGATCACATGGAGCTGGAAACGGAATTCATCAAAGCCAATATCACCAGTCCTGTCCTGCAGGAGGAGATTCTGAAGGAAAACACACCGAATCTGATGGCGGATATCACCGGGGACATGCTGAAGGAGAAGGAAGCGGATATCCTGACGATTCTGGCAGACCTGCCGGATGCCCAAACCATGATCGGCTGGATGAAAAAGGTACACGGTCTGACGACGATGCAGGAGCTGACACTCGATGAGGCATTGAAAACGACAACACAGCGTCTGAGTCCGTATGTCCGTCAGCGGCTGACCTTCATGCGATTGTTGAAATTCTACGATTTCTATGATGAAATCACAGAAGGGTAGGGACCATCATGCTGGAAGAATTAAAGCAGCGTGTGCTGGAGGCGAATCTCTTGCTTCCCAAGCACGGAATGATCACCTTTACCTGGGGAAATGTATCCGGAATTGATCGGGAAATGGGCATCGTCGCCATCAAACCAAGCGGTGTGGAATACGATCATATGACGGCACAGGATATCGTGCTGTGCGACCTGGATGGAAACGTGGTGGAAGGAAAGCTGAAGCCAAGCAGTGATCTGATGACGCATCTTGCATTTTATAAGAGCTTTCCCAATGTCGGCGGAGCGGTGCATACACACTCCCGCTGGGCAACCGCCTTTGCGCAGGCAGGACGAGCAATCCCTGCATTAGGGACTACGCAGGCGGATTACTTCTATGGAGATATTCCATGCACCAGACTCATGAGTGAAGCGGAAATTCACGGAGAATATGAACTGGAAACCGGACATGTGATCGTGGAAACCTTCACAAAGGGAAACCTGAATCCAGATACGATGCCGGGCGTGCTTGTACACAGCCATGGACCTTTCGCATGGGGAAAAGACCCCTTTGAAGCGGTGCATAATGCAGTTGTGATGGAAGAATGTGCTGCGATGGCATTTGTCAGCATCATGCTGCAGGACAACGCGGTACAGCCGATGCAGCAGGTATTGCTGGATAAGCATTTCAAACGGAAGCACGGTCCCAATGCCTATTATGGACAGTAGACCCTGCAAGCCGTATTAAGGATGGATATTATGATACGAGATAAGAAACAGATCCAGGAAGCGATGAAGCCCATACGGGCATTCATTCTGGATATGGATGGAACAATTTATTTAGGAAATGCATTGTTCCCCTATACCCGCAGCTTTCTGGATACGGTAAAACAAAGCGGGAGAGCATATTATTTCTTTACAAACAACTCCTCAAAGGACGTTAAGACATATATCGATAAGCTGCATAGCATGGGCATTGATATCGAACAGCGGCAGATGATGATTTCCACCCATGTCATCCTGCGCTGGCTGAAGGAGCATCATGCGGGAAAACGCGTGTATGTGGTGGGGACACCTGCCCTGCAGGCAGAGTTTCAACATCATGGCTGGCAGCTGGATGAGGAGCATCCGGATATCGTTGTTCTGGGCTTTGATACGACACTGACCTACGATAAGCTGTCAAAGGCCTGTCATTTCATCCGGGAGGGAGCCGCATACTACGGCATCAATCCCGATCTCAACTGTCCCATGGAAAACGATACCTTTATCCCGGACTGCGGAAGCATGGCAAGGCTGATTGAAGCAAGTACCGGTCGCTATCCGGAATTCTTCGGAAAGCCGAGTCCGAAAACACTGGAATACATCATTAAGGAAACCGGTCTTGACGCAAACCAGATTGCCATTATCGGGGATCGTCTGTATACGGATATCGCCGTAGCGGATCACAGTGCGGTTACCAGCATTCTGGTGATGAGCGGAGAAACGAAGGAAGCGGATATCGAAAAGAGCGAGGTAACGCCGGATATCGTGATTGAGGATATCGGAGAACTCGCAAAGCTGTTGTAGGAAACCGCATGCGTCATATGGCTTTCTATCAAAGGAATGCATTCCATAAAAACAAGGAAGGAATCCTCTTGCACAGACAGGGGATTCTTTTGCATTCTTCCGTTACATACAGATACACATTCAATTCTATTCACCGATCTGTCTTGCATATAAACAGCAAAGAAAAGGGGAAAGAAGTCAAATTAATTGTATGACAATGATTTCATAAATCATGATTGCCCGCTATGAACCCATGCATTGATCTGCGATTTCTCAGTGAACAAAACCGCATTTGCTTTTAAAGTCCATCAGAAGATGTTTCTATTTATCAAAGGTTGGAGTATACTGATGGTAGATGGTGAAACGAGGGATTACATGAAAAAGAAAATGAAATGGCGAAAGCTGGCACTAGCCCTGGCTCTGGCAGTGTCCTGTATGCCGCAGAGCATGAAGGCACAGGAGGTTGTTGAGCAGAAGAAAGCCCTGCCTTTTGAGATTACGAATATCGGTGTATCATCCAACACGGTGAAAGCAAAAGAGGCTGTTACGTACACAATAGATGTACAAAGTGAAAAACCGATGAGCTCCAGAATAACAATACATCTGACTGCCCCGATTACAAAAAAGGAAAAAGGGGTAACTATGAAATATGACGGAAACGGACGATACACAGGCATATTTCAAACGTCTGAGGATGAGGAAGACGGCATATGGAGGGTTGATCGTATCGATGCAGGCCTGGAAAATGGAGACAGAATTTTGGTATATAATACCGTTGACCTGCCAAGCTATGCGATATATGCATATGACTTTTCCCCTCTGGATGTAACGGTTACAGATTCAACAGGCGCCGATATTACAAGGCCGGAGCTGCACGGAATTTCCGTTTTGACAAAAGAAGTCTATCCTGGTTCCGCAATTAAATATCAGTTTGATGCAAGTGATGATATGAGTGGAATCAAAAGAATTTCAATCACCCTGCATTCTCCCAGGGGTAAGGCGTTGAGGAAAAACGTGGAATATTCGCAGGATCAAATGGTATATGAATTGACAATTCCTACAGACAGCGATCTGAAGGAAGGAAACTGGACCATTTATTCAGTAGCTCTGTGGGATTACAAAATGAATTTTGTGAACTATATCAATCAGCCTTTACTTTCATCTTCCTATGAGAATATGCGCTATTTGGATATGTCTGCACAGGGATTTCAGGTAGTGCCTGATCCGGATGTTGCCCAGGGACTGAGCAATGTATTTTATATTACGGATTCTAAAACAGTAAATGATTATGTTTACGATGGGGATTTGTATGTCGGGGAAAATGCTTTCCTTACAATGAAAAATGTGCATGTGACAGGGAATGTCTATGTACTGGGTGTATTGCGTTCCCAAGGTATTCAGGTTGATGGAACCGTGTTCTGCAAAATGAGTACGACAGGCTATAACAACACACAGGGTACGTTTATGTGGTCAGGAACAAATAGTATTCACAGTGTTCAGGCAACCAACCGGCCGGTAGCGGTGGTTCCGGTTCGCATTGATCAGACGCTCACGGCTTCCCGTAACGGGGATGTGGCGCTTAAGGGTGTGTCCCTGCCGTACATCACGATTGCGGTGGAGGGAAAAGAAATGCAAACCGATTATCGAGGGCGTTTTGACGCCGGTATTGTGAACATCGGAGAAAAGGATACCGTAAATATCACATGGAAGCTCCCGTTTGGGATGCCGGCAGAAAACGATATTGCAGTAGAACGGGAAACTCCTGTATCACTGCATATGCTTACGCCTCCCGATAAACTGGAGTATATAACCGGAGAGAAAGTATCGTTGAAGGGAATGCGCATAGAGGCTGTATATGCGGACGGCTCTAAGAGGGAAACCACGGCATACAGGGTGGAGAATACCGCTTTGACTGCCGGAAATCATTCGATCACTGTCAGCTATCATGGCGCAAAAACATCGTTTCAAGTAACCGTGAAGGATATTCCGGTTACTTCCCTGAAGCTGAATAAGCAAAGTGCAACCCTGCATCCGGATGAATCGGTAGCCCTGCAGGCAGATATACAGCCTGCAAATGCAACGGACAAATCCATTGCATGGAAATCAAGCAACTCTGCAGTTGCCTCTGTGGATGAAAAAGGCAGGGTTACCGCCCTGAAGAGTGGAACTGCAGTGATTTCAGCTGTTATGAAGAACGGCATACGTGCCGAGTGTAGGATTACAGTGAAAATCGCTGTTGATCATATACAATTAGACAGCACGGCTCATGCGGTATTTGTTACAAATACAGGAGATGTAAAGGCAACGGTGTATCCACAGGATGCGACCAATCAGAAGGTGATCTGGCACAGTTCAAACACCAGTGTTGTGACCGTGGATCAAAACGGCCATTATAAGACTCTGAAACCGGGGTTTGCCTACATCTATGCAACGTCGGATGATAATGAGAATATCAGAACGTTTTGCGAAATCAATGTAAATGTTCCTCCGGTGGAGGTGAATATTCAGGAATCATCGTTGAATTTGAAAAGAGGGCAGTCCTATCAGCTGAACTATACAGCCTACAGTCCTACAGGCGTAGATGTCGCTTTCAAGTGGGAAAGCGTCGATCCGAAGATCGCTTCTGTGAATCAAAAGGGAGTCATAACAGCACTCAGGGAAGGCGTAATATCCATCACGCTGAACTCATCGTATAACAACGGCGGTGATATGGTTCTTGTGACGGTCACCAACCCGGTCAGCGCATTGAAAATGAATAAGGCATCCGCGAATATGACCAAGGGCAGCTATCTGCAGCTGTCGGCGTCCATATCTCCATCGGATGCATCGAACAAAGGTCTTACCTGGACATCCAGCAACAAGAATATCCTTACGGTCAGCAGCAGTGGAAAGGTTTATGCGAAGGGCTTTGGAACAGCTACGATCACTGTACAGGCAAAGGATGGCAGCAAGGTAAAAGCAGCAAGCAGAATTTTCAGCGGCTATGGTATCAGCTATGTGCTCAATGGCGGAAGCAATCATAAATCCAATGTCAGCGTGTATTACAATCAGGCAGTCAAGCTGTACAATCCTACCCGCAGCGGATACAGCTTTAAGGGCTGGTACTCCGACAGCAAATATAAGACGAGAGTAACGTCCTATAAAAAAGGAACCAAGGGAAACAAGAAGCTGTATGCGAAGTGGAGCAAGAACACCTACCGCATCACCTATAAGCTGAATGGCGGGAAAAATACGAAGTCCAATCCATCCACCTATTCTGTGACTTCTTCCATTTCCTTGAAGAACCCAAGCCGTAAGGGGTATTCCTTCAAGGGCTGGTACAGCGACAGTAAATATAAGAACAAGGTAACCAGCATCAAGAAAAGAACCGGAAATCTGACACTGTATGCGAAGTGGAGCGCCACTTCCTACCGCATCACCTATAAGCTGAACGGTGGTAAAAATACAAAGTCCAATCCATCCACTTATGCTGTGACTTCCTCCATTTCCTTGAAAAATCCAAGCTGTAAGGGCTATTCCTTTAAGGGCTGGTACAGTGACAGCCGCTATCGGACACGGATCAAGACAATCAAAAAAGGAACAACCGGAAACAAAACACTGTATGCGAAATGGAGCAAAAACAGCTACCGTATCACGTATAAGCTGAATGGCGGGAAGAATACGAAATCCAATCCTGCCAAATACTCGATCACATCCTCTGTGAAGCTAAAAAACCCAAGCAGAAAAGGGTATCGATTCACAGGCTGGTATACGGATGCTGCCTGTAAAAAGAAGGTAACCGCTATTAAAAAGGGAACTACTGGTAATAAAACCTTTTATGCAGGGTGGAGAAAATAGGCGATTCATGCAAAAGCATGTACAAAAGCTGCTTGAAAATTAAGCTGTTCATGCTCTCTTTATGAAAAATAAGGGAATCCAAAGCTATTGTGTTTAACAATAGAAATTCGGATTCCCTTTTTATAATATGAAATGCCAGAAAAAACATACAGCGTGCTTACCTTTGTTTCAGCAACCTCTGCAAAATTACGAAAATCAGCTTATATGTAGACAGCGATATAGCTATAAGAATTCAAAAACCGGCGAAGCTACTATAAAGGAATATAGTTTTGCTATTCATAGAAATTTATATCCTTTCGCTATTTTAATGCGAGTGTATGACCAAAGAGTATGATTCGCAGCGCAAACTCAGAATCTAAGAAAAGCTCTGTTGTATAAGCTCATCCATAGAGAGAAACCTGCAGTTTTTGCTTTTCCCGTAGCCGGATACCACGAATCCAAAGAACTTGAAAGCAAATATAAAAAAAACGGCTCTGCCTTATTGATAAGGTTAGAGTCCGTTTCACGTTTATTCATGGTGGAGGCTGAGGGACTCGAACCCCCGACCCTCTGCTTGTAAGGCAGACGCTCTCCCAACTGAGCTAAGCCTCCATCAACGTTAACTATAATACCATGAATGATTTTAAATTGCAATTACTTTTTTTATGAAATCATAATATTTGTATTTATTTGTTACTGGCTACAGTCTATATGAATAGTATAAACCTGATTCAAAGAAGCAATTTGTAATGAAAACATGCATTTTTCTGTTTCATGCTCTTTACACGGAGGTCCTATACCATTTTTTTCTTTTTGATGATAGCGGGATCCAGACTGAGGTTCAATACAGTGCTCTCCCTAGGGGGATTCCCTGTCACTTGTTTAATAACGGTGTTACAGATAAACGCAGCATCTTCATCCTCCGAACCAAGAGCAAACTTAAAAAAATATCGTTATCATATGTTAGCCGTTCCTGCACCTCCACGTTTATTTCTTTGTTTCCGATTACATCTTTTGTAAGCATAGGTATCACTTCCTATGCAGTCCTATGCTTTACACTATTACATACGTGGAAAAAGGCTGAAACTCCTAAAAAAGAAACATTTTTATATTAAATGATTTTTGTGCTTACTAGTGTTTTTATCGTGAATGAAAGAATATCTGCTTAATCCTTTTATTAGCTGCTATCTGGTTTCAGTCATTTATGAGCTGTGAAAATCAAAGCTGGAGATGTTCACGCACAAAAGCAAACACCTCCAGATAAAGCCACTGTAAGGTACGATGAAAAATAGGTCATAAGAAAAACAAATGTTAAGCATTTAGACAAAAATCAGAAATTGTATAGAGAACCTGCTTCAAAGCCGCATATAAATTATTGACGAATCGTCATTTTTGCAATATCCTTTTCATCGGTTAGAAAAAAATGACGAATCGTCATTCAGCGAAAACGGGAGAGAAGCATATGAAGAACAAGGTACTATTGAACAAGAGTGAGAAAAAGAAACGGATTGAAGAAGCCGCACTTGCATTGTTTTCCTGCAATGAGGTGCATCAGATTTCCATTGATCAGATCGCCCAAAAAGCGAGAGTTGCCAAGGGTACGTTCTACCTTTACTTTCATGACAAGGTGCAGCTGATCAATCATCTCATCGTAAAGGAAAGCTCCTCGATCATTAACGACGCACTCCTTGAAGCCAAGCGGCAAAGAATTGATGATAAAATTGACGAACTGATTTTTCTGATCGACCATGTCATCGCCTATTTCTGCAGACATCCGGAGGTTATCAAGCTTATTCAGAAAAACCTGTCCTGGAATCTTGTTGGCGGAAAGCTGAAGGAGGATGACAATTATGAGGTGGCAGTGCATATGAACAGCTACTGTGACTTTCTGGTAACACTCGGGTATACCCGAAGTGAAGCCTATCAGCTGCTGTTTATGATTTTAGAGCTTGTTTCTACCCTGTGCTATACTGCAATCGTGCTGCATCAGCCGGACGATATCGAACAGCTGAAGCCAATGCTGTTTACTACGATTCGCAAAATGATCGAACGATCATAAACAAGATTGGAGATGAAATGTATGAAGAAGCTTTCTGATTTTATTGTAAAGAAAAGAAATCTGATTCTGCTTGTTGCCGTACTGCTGCTGATACCCAGTGTTATCGGATATGCGCGTACGAAAGTAAATTATGACCTGCTGAGCTATCTGCCACAGGATGCCGAGTCCATGATCGGACAGAAGTCACTGAGTGATGACTTCAATCTGGCGAGCACCGGTATGCTGGTCGTTGAGAATATGCCGGATAAGAATGTATCGGAATTAAAAAAGGAGATCAAGGCGATTGACGGCGTTAAGGATGTCCTGTGGAGAGATGATGTTCTGGATATCAGCATTCCCAAGGAGATACTGCCAAAGGATGTTCGTGAGATGCTGTATTCTGATAAGGGAACACTGATGGTAATCACATTTCAGGAGGAAACCTCATCCCAGCGTACGATGGATGCCATTAAAACCATCAAGGGCTATGCCGATCGTGAATGCTATCTGGGCGGCTTTTCCGCCATCACTGAGGATACCAAGGATTTGATGAACGAGGAAACTCCGCTGTATGCCGTAACTGCCATCATCCTGTGTATGATTGTATTGTTTATGGGGCTGGAGTCCTCCATAGCACCGTTTGTCTTCGTTTTGGGAATCGTTTTCCCAATCGTCTACAACTTCGGAACCAATGTCTTTCTGGGACAGATATCCTATATCACCAAGGCACTGGCTCTGGTCCTGCAGCTGGGTGTCACGATGGATTACTCCATCTTCCTGCTGCACCGCTATCAGGAGGAAAAAAAGAAAAGCAGTGATCGTGATGAAGCCATGTCAAATGCGATACAGGCTACCTTCACCTCCATCACCAGCTCTTCTATAACGACTGTCGCTGGATTTCTGGCATTATGCGCAATGCAGCTGACCCTGGGCAGGGATATCGGTATCGTTATGGCAAAGGGTGTTGTATTCGGCGTATTATCGACTATCATCATCCTGCCTGCGCTGCTGATGCTGTTCGATAAATATATTGAGAAATGGAAGCACCCGATCCTTTTAAAGGAACCGAAAAAGCTTCCGGGCTTTCTGACAAGACATTATAAAACAATTCTGGTGGTCTTTGTCGTTATCTTCATTCCGATGATTTATGCACAGGCACATACCAATGTCTATTACGATCTGAATGCGACAATGCCTGAGGATTTTCCAAGTGTCATCGGTACGAATAAGCTGAAGGACCAGTTCCATATGACGACGACGCATTTCCTACTGGTGGACGAGAAGCTGGAAAATTATGAAATCAAGGAAATCTGTGATTCTGTGGAGGAACTACCGGGAGTTTATTCCGTCGTTTCCTATGAGAGTCTGATTGGCGGCGGTATTCCGAATGAGCTAGAGCCTGCAGCAGTGAAAAACATCCTGCAGAATGGCGGCAGAAAGATGATCCTGGTCAACAGCACCTATCGTTCCGCAACGGATGAAGAGGATGAACAGCTGAATAAGATAGATACGATACTGCATAAATACGATAAGCATGCGGTGATTGCCGGGGAAGGCTCATTGACCCGTGATTTGATTACTACGACGGATATTGATTTTAAAATGGTGAATATCTTATCTGTTGCCGCGATTTTTCTGATTATCGCTATCACCTTCAAATCGCTTGCACTACCGGTTATACTGGTAGCTTCCATCGAATTTGCAATCTGTATCAATATGGGGATTCCATTCTTCACCGGGACAACGCTTCCATTTATCGCCAGCATTGTCATCGGTACAATTCAGCTGGGAGCGACGGTGGATTATGCCATCCTGATGACAACACGCTATAAGGAAGAACTCAGCAACGGCAGTACGGTTATAGAGGCCGCGAGGGAAGCGGCAGCAAAATCTGCACCGAGTATTATCACATCCGGACTGTCCTTCTTCGCCGCATGTATCGGTGTATCCTTTATTTCCAAAATGGATTTAATCAAGAGTCTGTGTACACTAATCTCCCGCGGGGCAGTGATTTCCATGCTTTCTATTCTGCTGGTACTGCCAGCTATGCTGATTATATTCCATAAGCTGATAGAGAAAACAACCAAGGGCTGGCCAAAAGCCAATCTGAAATAAGGAGGGTATTCATATGAAGAAAAATGTGAAAGCAGTAACGTGTGCGGCATTGAGTATGCTGCTGGTTAATTCCGGCATGGTGCTGTATGCAAAGGATGATGAAACGGTAAAGGATGAAACGGTTTACGCCATGCTGAACAGTGATGGCAGTGTCGATCAGGAAATTGTAAGCAGCTGGCTGCACAACGATAACGGTATTCGTAATATAAAGGAACAGCTGGACCTCAGCAATGTCAAGAATGTGAAAAGTGACGAAAAGCCAGAGGTTTCCGGAAAGACCTATACCTGGAATGCAGATTCCAATGATATTTATTATGAAGGAACGAGCACCAAAACTCTACCGGTACAGGTAAGGGTGACTTATAAGCTGGATGGTAAGGAAATCAGTGGAAAGGACCTGATCGGAAAAAGCGGTAAGCTGGAAATTCATATTTCACTGAAAAATACGCAGAGTAAAACAGTGAATGTGAATGGCAGACAGACACGCATTCATCCATTTTATATGGGCGCAGGTGTACTTGATCTTTCCACCGATCATTTTTCAAATGTGAAGTGTGAAAACGGTAAGGTGCTTTCCGAGGGCAACAATACCATGGTCGCTTTCATCAGTGTTCCCGGATTGCAGGATACGCTGGAAAGCTGCGGTGTAACCGGCGCAAAGGAACTGCCGATGCAGGATGATATCACCATTACCTGTGAAGCAAAGGATTTTGAGCTTGGTCCGATTATGTTTGCAATGACACCGGAGGTGCCGGTGGATAAGCTGAAGGATATCAATTCCATGGATGATCTCACGAAGGGGCTGGATGAGCTGACCAATGCAAGTGCACAGCTATTGAATGGGACTTCACAGCTTTCTGAGGGTACAGCAACCTTCCAAGGTAAAATGCAGGAGCTGGTAAATGGTGTGCCGACACTGACGAACGGTGTATCTGCATTAAAGAATGGTACGCAGGAGCTGGTGAGCGGCTCAACCAGGCTGTACAGCGGATTGCAGAATTTGCATACCGGAATGAATCAGGCGAAGAAGGGAACTGCCAAGCTGAATAAAGCAACAGACGGTTTGGGTACACTGGTAAGCGGTGTTGATGAGATCAATACGAATATGCAGGCACTTGCAAAGGGCTTGCAGGATGGAAGCAATGAGCTGAATGCATCCCTGAGTGATGAAATGCTGAAAAATTTAACAGATGGTTTAGGAAATGTATCTGCTTTACAGGAGATGTTTGAAAAGGATCAGCAACATGTGGCGCAGGCTGCCGCTGATCTGGAGGCTGCACTCACAAGCACAGATGTTGATAACGCAGCAGGAAAACTGGGAGAAACTGCAGAATATCTAAAGAAAAAAGCTTTTAATGATAAAGGAGAGGTTGTGGATGCAGAGGCAGCGCAGGCTCTGAAAAGCCTTAAAAGTGCGGATGACTACTTATTAAATTATAAAACGCAGGCTACAGCTTCTGCGGTCAATCTGCAAAAACAGCTGACCCAGCTGCAGACAGATTCAGCAAATCTGAAAAATCTATCCGACATGGCAGACTCTGCTGCTGAAATGCTGCCGAAGCTAAGCAGTTTCAAAGCAAGTCTGAATACTGCATCACAGGGAGCACAGCAGCTTGCCCGGGGTACGCAGCAGCTCAGTGAAAAATCCTCCTCTCTCTTAGAACTGAAAAAGGGAATTTCCACACTGGACTCCAGTATGACAACGGCAGTCGGTGGCAGTAGCGAGCTTTATAAGGGCAGTCAGGCTCTGGTATCCGGATTACAGCGTGTTGACCAGGGGGCAGGTGCTCTGCAAAGCGGTTCTGCGACTATCGGTAACGGTGCACAGCAGCTATATGATGCATCAACTCTGTTAAAGGATAAAACAGGGGAACTGCATGCAGGCATGAGCAAATTCAAAACAACCGGTATTGATGAAATGCAGAAGCAGGTTTCCCTGTCACTGGATGATGTCACACAGCTTCTTGCTATTAAGGATGAAATTGTAAAGGAAGCAGAGCAGGAGCACACCTTCAGCGGTGCACCGAAAAACAGTGAAAGCAAGGTCAAATATATTTATAAAACAGAAGAGCTGCAAAAGGAAAAAAAGACAGACACACAGGAAACAAAGAAAACAAAGGAAGAAACAAAGGATGATTTCTTTGATAAGATTTCAAATTTCTTCTCAAAGATGTTTTAAATACAGAGGGGCAGAGAAAAGCTGCCTCTTTTTTCACACAGAAACTTATTGTAGAAACCAGGTGTGTACAGTATAATGGGTACAGTTGCATTCACAGGAGGATACATGAAGGTCATAGAACACAAACACGTGATACCGATTATACGAAATACATTAAATGCACTGGATGCGCGGCTGGTGGATCATGGCTACCGTGTGGCTTTTTTGATGGAACAGACTCTGTGTCATGCAGGCCTCTTTAAAGGAAAGGAATTGCGGGATATTGTCATGACCTGCTTTCTTCATGATATCGGTGCTTATAAGACAGAGGAAATCGAGCAGCTAATCCAGTTTGAAACATGGGATATCTACCAGCATTCCGTATACGGCTATCTTTTCCTGAAAAATCTGTCCCCGCTCGGCCCGTATGCGGATATCATTCTATATCATCACATATATTACAGAAAGCTCAGAGATCATGATATTCCCTACCTTCTTGTGTCACAGCTTCTCAGCCTCTGTGATCGCCTGGATGTCTATCAGCTTGAGAAACCGCTTCAAAATGTGGAAGCCTTCCTTCGCCAGTTCGAGGAGGATTATTTCAGTAAGGAGGCGATTGATCTGTTCCTTTCCGCAGATGCACAATGCCACATGCTGGATCAGCTTTATGTGCAGCATCAGGAGGTAAAGGTAGCGGTCTTCGATGAAATACCGTTTACGGAATCAGAAGGAAAGGCATATCTGCATATGCTCAGCTATGCAATAGATTTCCGCAGTGAATATATGGTAGCACATACCATTACAACGACAAGTGTTTCCACAACACTTGCGGCGCTATGTGATTATCATCCGACAGAAATAGAAAAGGTGTATTACGGAGCCCTGCTGCATGATATCGGTAAGGTTGCCATACCGGTGACGATCCTCGACTTCCCGGGCAGACTCAGTCCGCAGGACATGGCAGTTATGCAGTCACATGTGACATATTCCATGAAAATTCTGCATGGTGTTGTCGATGAGGAAATCGAGCATATCGCTGTCCGTCATCATGAAAAGCTGAACGGCAAAGGCTATCCTCTGGGGCTGAAGGAGGAAGCTTTAACGACATCCGAACGCATTGTAGCAATTGCGGATATCATCAGCGCTCTCATAGGAAAGCGCAGCTATAAGGAAGCATATGACTTGGAGAAAATCAAAGAAATTATACAGGAAATGGCTGAAGGGCAGTATCTGGATGATAGAATCGTACAGATTGCCTGTGACAATCTTCCTCACATCCTGCAGACGGTGAAGCGCGATTGTACACCGGTAATCGCAATGTACCAGGAAATACGTCGTGATTATGAGCATAGGATAGCACAGCTTGACAGGTAAGCAGTACATAAATGTGACTGCATAGTTCAATAATTACAGCCACACAGAGCTGCTGCATATGGCTATGCCAGGAAGAAATGCGGAAATTAAGCAAATAATCTTATAAAAATTTCTTTTTGATTCTGTACATAAGGAAGAAAAGATGGTATAATAATCGCGGTCTCAGGGAAACGGTTCGTGAGAAAGCTATTTCCTTATTCTGCCGGAGTGGCTCAATGGTAGAGCAACGCACTCGTAACGCGTAGGTTGGGTGTTCGATTCACCTCTCCGGCACCATATGATATATTCAGGTTGTGTTCATTTCGCCGTATGGCAAAGGCCTTAGGAAAGGGTCTGAAATGCATGACCTTTTTTTCTTGTATTTTGTATGTCCTCGTGCTGTGGAAGAGGCTTTTTCTAAAGCGTTGTATATGTCGAAGGGATACGCTAAAACAAGAATAGATAAAGAGGATAGTTCCTTTTGAATATCATCAGCAACAAGAAAAAAAGAATCAAAGCATCATTAAAGCGATGTACTTGATTCCTTTTAGCTTTCATGGGTAAAAGCTCTACCCATCTTTGGTGAAACGAAACCGGAAGACTATTCTTTTTTTTGCTTGTGAAAGATACCCTGTGCTTATTCTCTAACATTGATAGAAGGGAAACCTGTATGTTTTTCTATGAGAAGAGGCAGCATGCATGTAAATATTCAATAAAAGCCTTTGGCTGATGAAACTCCTGAGGTATCGGGATAGGGAATTGTTGCTTACAGGTGCGAGCACAGCTCATAGGCATCCCAGATGCCCTCCATGATATCCTTTGGATGCGAGCTGTCACCGATATTATAAATATCCTTTGCCTTCAACAAAATCTGATCATACAGAGAACGATTGCTGCGATAGCCAAGGGCAAGGATCGTGCAGTCACTTGCTAGCTCCTGTATAGCGCCCTGTGTCTCAACCACGATTTCATGCTCGCGGATTTCCTGCAGCTTTGTCTGTAAGCGGATTTCAACCTGATGGTGCTCCAGTAATTCCAGTATCATCTGCTTGTTCATATCGGCAGGAGCTCCGGTAGACATCAACGTATCCGCCATTTCAATGATGCGCACGCTTTTTCCATGCTGGGAGAGCCAGATGGCCAGCTCACAGCCAACAAGACCACCGCCGATAATCGTAGCTTCCTTCTTCGCGGTTACCGCTCCCTTTAATACATCGACAGCAGTTACGCCATATTCAATTCCCTTGATTGGCGGCAGGAAAGCGTGGCTTCCGGTGGCACAGATTACGACATCTGCGGCTTCGATTCGTGGATCCTGCGCCTGTACGTCACTGTTCAGCTCAACCTGTACCTTCAGACGCTCCATCTGATGCTCATACCAGGAAATCAGCAGCTTTCCATCATCCTTGAATTCCGGAACACTTGCCCAGCGATACATGCCACCGAGCTGCTTTTCTTTTTCTACAAGTGTTACCGTGTGTCCGCGTAGTGCCAGAATTCTTGCGGCCTCCATACCGGCAGGACCTCCACCGATGACAAGACAGCTTTTCGTATGCTCTGCCTTACAGAAGGCAGCCTCTTTTTCACGGTTGCATTGCGGATTGACGGCACAGGACATCAGACGCATGGAGTGTGCCCGGTTAAAGCAGCCATCATGACAGGACAGACATGGGCGGATATCCTGAATATTGCCCTGGCGCATTTTATTAACAAATTCCGGATCCGCAAGCAGTGGTCTTCCCAATACCACCATGTCGCACTTTCCTTCCTGCAATGCATCGGCGGCAAGCTGCGGATAGCCCATGCGCCCGGCTGTCAGCACCGGTACCTTTACAACCTTCTTTACCTTTTCGGCAAATGGCAGATACAGGCCGCGATCCTGAAAGAATGGCGGATGTGCCCAGTACCATGCATCATAGCTTCCGGCATCCACATTCAAAGCATCATATCCGGCCTCGGTCAGTATTTTGGCGAATTGCAGGCCTTCCTCAATATCTCTTCCCAGCTCCGGATAGGATTCACCAGGCAGGATGCCATGGCGCTCCGCACGGATAAAGCTCTTGAGTGAGAATCTCAATATCACAGGAAAATCCTTGCCGCATGCCTGTTTAACAGCCTGTAATATGGCGAGTGGAAACCGCAGTCGTCCCATTAGATCGCCGCCGAACTCATCCTCACGCTGATTGAAATATTCCATTGTGAAATTATCCAGCAAATAACCCTCATGAACTGCATGCACCTCAATACCATCTGCACCTCCCATCTTTGCCAGCATGGCGCAGGTCGCAAAATCCTTGATCAGCTCATAGATTTCCTCTGTAGTCAATGCACGATGCTGAATGGAAGGATCCCAGCGATTCGTGGTAGCGCTCGGTGCAACAAAGGTATTATCCAGAATCATGGCAGGTATGGCAGAGCGTCCCAATCCGGCGGTCAGCTGGACAAACAGCTTGGAATTGTAGGCATGAATATTATCACTCATTTTCTTTAGCTGTGTCATGTAGCTTTGCGGGTCCTCCAGCGGACAGGGAAAGCTTGCCTTGCGGTGCTTTTCGATTCTGTTTTCGATAAAATTGGCACCGGTGATGATCAGACCGGTACCTCCACGGGCCCGTTCTGTAAAGTGATCAATGGATTCCTGCTTATATGCCCAATGGTCATCCAGCTGGCCCATCGCCATCGGAGCCATAGCAAAACGGTTTCGTATCTCCACATTACCGATACGAAGCGGCGTGAATAAAGCTTCATATTCCTTTTTTATGATGTCCCTCCTTTAAGTGAACGTGTTCATTTAATTACATGATAGCACTTACATAGAAAAAGTCAAGGGGTGGTTCACATTGTGTTTTTTAAGCGGATACGATACAATGAAGACACAAAGCAGGTGAGTCTATGAAAGAAAAGGAAATGCGGCGGCGGCCGAACCAGACGGAAAAAACAAGAAGAAAAATTGTTGAGGCGATTCATGTGAGTATGAAGGAAGCGGATCTCAGTGATATCACCATTCGAAGTGTATGTAAAAAGGCAGGTGTATCCATCGGCACCTTCTATTTATATTTTTCCTGTAAGGAGGCTGCTTTGCTGTATGGCTATCGTCAGGCGGATGAACAGTTTCTTGCATTACCGCTGGAGGAGGATGCATGGGGCAGCATTCGTAAAATCATGACCTGCTATCTGAAGATGGTCACGCTGGAGGACATGCATGCCGTGCGCCAGATTTATATCTGCCATATCAAATACCACGATACCTATTTCTTTGATGAACAGCGTCCGATTTTTCAGCTGCTGGCGGCAGAGGTTGGAAAGCTGGTTTCAGAGACTGCAGTAAAGGATGTGACATGGGGACTGCTGACGACTGCCAGGGGTCTGATTTATCATGCCTGCTGTTTGAAGGATGAGCAGATAGCATTGGACTGGCATGAGAAGCAGCTGGAGGAGCTTATGGATTACCTTTCCTATCGTGTGCAGAAATTACAAAAAGGAAATACGTGATCGCTGGCTTCATAATCATGTTTAACGTATGGTGGAAAAGGCTATTGCGAATAAGAGGATTCAATATGTTAAATAGCAGCTCTTTTTGATTACAGGCTGTATGGACTAGGTTTGTTTTAAAGGAAATAGTGTTTTATAAATTGTAATTTGTGGAGGTAAGAGCTTGGAACAAAATAGACCAGATTTTAAAGATATAAAATCATTTGAAGAATTTAATAAGTATTATTGGTACAGAGAAGAACTTTCACAAATATGTAAATCTCTCACATTAGAATATAGAGGTACAAAACAGGAACTGAATTACATTATAGAGCAATACTTTAAGGGGAATAGAATTGAAAGGATGTCAGAACATAAAAATAAAAAGCACACCGAAGTAATAACGCTAAATACACCACTACTTGAATGTAACTTTTCATTTAATCAAAAATTTCGAGATTATTTTTCAGTTTTAACTGGAGTTAAGTCGTTTAAATTTACTGCTAATATGGCAACAGCTTGGAGAAAAGTAAAAGGAGAGAACGATATAGAATTTACGATTCAAGATATGATTAACATATATTATGGAGAGTTAGATTATGCAAAGTATGATAATTCAGTTTGTCAATGGAACCAGTTTTTAAAAGATTTTTGTTTAGATAAACATAGTGATTATTATTCTAACAAATTAAAAGTTGCATCTATTCTTTGGAAAGAAGTTAGAGTATCTAAAAATGAAAAAAAATATTCAAGAAAACTTTTAACTGAATATGCTGATAAAATAGAGGGTTATTACAAGTAAATAAATTTCAGTTTGTTAAATTCTCGTGCGATATTGCTTGAAAAAGTTGGTGGAGTTCTTCTTCAATATTCTCTATAATTTGATTATCAAAAAACAAGGAGGATAACACAATGAATTTAGGAAATAGTTTATTTCACGCAAGAAAGAAAAGTGGATTATCACAAGAGGAAGTTGCTGAAAAAATCGGCGTAAGCAGACAAACAATATCAAAATGGGAAACCAATGAAACAGTTCCAGATATTTACCAATCAAAGAAGATGGCGAAACTCTATAGAATTTCTTTAGATGAACTTATTGAATTTGATATTGATTTACAAGAAATCGAAGAAATGATTGATAAAAGTGATGAAAAACTAAATGAAAAAGTGAATTGGACAAATGCATGGGGAAAGAAATATCCTATACTTCTTAAATACCAGACAGAAGTGAATACTTCAAATTATGCTTTTCGAATTACAAAAATGTTTGATGAAATTAAGAATGGATATGGATATAGTAAACAAGACGCGATGTTAGTTCTAAAAGATATTTTGTATCAATCATATAAAATCTGGAACAAATAAATAACGATTTATCTTCAGTTATAGATGATTTCCTTGAAAAGAAATGGGTAGCCGGTTTTCAGTATCTTGTGAAGAATTGTCAAAATCGTGTTGTAATCCTTTTCATCAAATACCAACTATGGTAAAATAGGGGCAATGAGGTGAGATAATGAAAGATGTGACATTAGTTGTACTGGCGGCCGGTATGGGCAGCCGTTACGGAGGATTGAAGCAGATTGATCCGATTGGACCAAACGGAGAAATTATTCTGGAAATGTCTGCATTTGATGCAATTCGTGCAGGCTTCAACAAGATTGTTTTTATTATAAAGAAAGCGATTGAAGAAGATTTCAAGAAAGCGATTGGAAATAAGATTGCGGATCATATCAAGGTGGAATACGTATTTCAGGAGATGGATGCGTGTCTGCCTGAGGGGTATGAGATACCTGCTGACCGTGTAAAGCCATGGGGAACGGCCCATGCCATTCTGTGCTGTAAAAACGTAATTCATGAACCGTTCGCCGTGATCAATGCGGATGATTACTATGGTATTGCTTCCTTCCAGAAGCTGCATGACTATCTGGTATCCAATGAGGATGAAACAGCATACAGCATGGTTGGCTTTGTTCTTGGAAACACTCTGACAGATCACGGCAGTGTTGCCCGCGGTGTCTGCAAGGTGGAAGACGGCAAGCTGGCAGGTGTTGATGAACGCACAAGAATTGAAAGACGCGAGGGCAAGGTACAGTATTACGAAAACGATACATGGTATGATGTGGATGCCAATTCTCTTGTTTCCATGAATATGTGGGGCTTTACTCCAAAATTCATGGAGGAAGTGGAAGAACGCTTCCCGACCTTCCTGCAGGAGACGGTGAAGGAAAATCCATTGAAGAGCGAATTTTACATTCCGGTGACAGTGGATACGCTGATCCGTGAAGGAAAAGCTACCGTAACCGTATTATCCAGTGATGACAAATGGTACGGTGTTACCTATCAGGAAGATAAGCCGATGGTAAAGGAAGGAATTCGCAAGCTGATTGAAGCTGGCAAGTATCCGGTACCGCTCTGGAGCAAATAACGAACAAGGGGAGCTTCCCCTTTTCTTTTGCTTACGAGCAAACACACGGAATCTGGAAAGCACGAGCAATGAAGGAAACACTTGATAAGTGATAAATGCCTGTTGTTCTGTGATAGGCTCGAATGCTTCTGCAAAAGAAGCACTCTGATGATGAAGAGCATAGCGAGGTGAACATGCATGCAGCAACAAAATGACTGGTACACGGGGATTGACTATTTTCAATCCTATAAGGAACAGGATATACAGGTGGAGGAACAAAGCCTTGCACAACCGGTGCCGCTCACACGGCATGAACGCGTGGAGCTCTGGTATGTTTTAAAGGGGGATGGCGATATTCTGGTGAACGGGGTTTTGCATACCGTTCAGCAGGATTCCTTTCTCTGTCTGTATGCTCATCATCTGTATGAGGTTTCCTGTGTGCGAAAGCCGCTGCGGGTATTGCGAATCCAGTTTTATATCGGTTTGTTCATGCATGCCATGTGGGAAAAACATCCCAGAGGAAGAAATGCCTCTCTGGTATATGAAACTCCGGCCTGTCTTCGCTGTGCGGATAGCGAGGTACTCCAGCTGTTTCATCGGGCACAGCAGGAATCTTACGGCAATGCCTTTGGTTCCCGCAATATGCTGATGTATATCGTCCTGCAAATTCATATGCTGTTCTGCCGCTATGCATTGCAGGAATCCATGGAGGAGGAACAGTCACCTGTCTGGAAGCTGATCAAGCGCACAATTGTAGCCTCACAGGAGCATACCACACTGCAGGATGCGGCAGCAAAGCTGCAGCTGCATCCACGCTACCTCAATCAGAAGATCAAGGATGCCTGCGGTTACAGCTTTACCCAGCTGCGCTCATTCGGCAAAATCATCAATGCCTGTGCACTGCTTCACTTTGAGGACCTATCCATTTCTTATATTGTGGATCTGCTTTCCTACTCCTCTACTGCTGGCTTTTACCGTCAGTTTCAGGCATGGACAGGAATGTCACCACTGGATTACCAGAAGCACCGGATTCTGGACAATGCTCATTTCTATTGCCGCAAGGATTTGTATTTGCAGATTATGCAATACCTCTATCTGCATTTTTCACAGGACATTACGCTTGAGGATATGGCGAGGGAATGCCATCGGAAAAGCTATGAGCTGGAACAGCTGTTAAAGCAGGAATATCATACGAGCTGGACACAGGAGCTGATGGCTGTTCGTGTGCATCAGGCGGCTGCCTTACTGACGGCGACGAAGCGTACCATCACATCGATTGCCATGGATTGCGGATTTTCATCTCTGGCTGTCTTTGAACGGCACTTTGCAGCCTGCATGGGCTGTACACCGGAACAGTATCGCAAACAGCAATCTGTATAAATGAGAAAAAGACCTTTGAATTTGAATATACGTTTTTCATGTAAGCGTTATAATTTAAGTATCAGGAGGTCTTTTTTATGTTTGAAAAACTATTTGAACCAATCAGAATTCGCGGAATGGAAGTGAAAAACCGCATTGTGCTGCCGGCAATGGGAACGAAAATGGCGGCAGAGGATGGAAACGTGACACAGCAGATCATCGATTATCAGGTAGCGCGGGTAAAGGGCGGCTGCGGTCTGAACTTATCGGAGGTATGTGCTGTCCATGCGCCGAGTGCTCCCCGAAAATTTCTGGCACTGCATAACGATTCCTATATTCCATCACACAAGGCATTCTGTGATGCCATTCATGAGGCAGGCGGGAAGTGCGGTGTGCAGCTGTGGCAGGGAAGTCTTGCCGCAAGCATGGATCCAAAGGCGAGAATCCTGGTGGCCAGTGATTTGCATGTGCACGGGCATACCATACCGGCTGTGGATGTGGAGACGATTGAAGAGGTTGTCGCCTGCTTCGGCGCTGCGGCAAAGCGTGCGGTGAAGGCCGGCTATGACTGTGTGGAATTCCATTGCGGACATAATTATCTGCCGCATTCCTTTTTGTCACCGGCATTCAATCACCGTGAGGATGCCTATGGCGGAACATTTGAAAAGCGCTGTAAATTCCCGCTGGACTGTATCCGCGCCATTCGTCAGAGCATACCGCGGGATATGCCGCTGCTGATGCGCCTGGATGCACAGGATGATTATCTGGAGAATGGCTTGACCATAGAGGATGTCATTGCGTTTTGCAGGCTGGCAAAAGAGGCCGGAGTAGATGTACTGGATATCTCGCGTGGTAATATGATAACAGCGGGGTTGAAATACGAGGTACCGCCGATTGATATACCAAAGGGCTTTAATGTGGATAACTGTGCCAGAATCCGTAGGGAAACCGGAATGCTGTGTATTGCGGTCGGACGTATCAACACACCGCAGCTGGCGGAGGAAATTCTGGAACAGAATAAGGCGGATATGGTTGTCATGGGACGTGCGCAGCTTGCCGATGCCGACTTCTGCGTAAAGGCGAAGGAAGGCAGACTGCAGGAAATCGTATACTGCATTGGCTGTGATCAGGGCTGCTATGACGGATTTACCGATCCCGCTGCTCCATTCATTACCTGTATGCGAAATCCATACCTTGGAAAGGAAGCACAGGATGTACTGGTACCGGCGCAGAAGCCGAAAAGGGTGCTGATCGCAGGTGGCGGTGTTGCCGGTCTGGAGGCAGCCTGCATACTGAAGCAGCGCGGTCATCAGCCTGTTGTATATGAAGCAAGCGACGAGCTGGGCGGTCAGTTTGTGACTGCGGGTAAGGCACCAAGGAAGATGGAAATGAAGGATGCGGCGCTGTCCTATGGAGAAAAGGCGAAGCGTCTTGGCATTTTGATTCATCTCAACACACCGGTAGATGCGTCGCTGATCACAGAGGGCAGCTGGGATGAGGTTATCCTTGCGATCGGAGCAGAGCCGATTCACCTGTCCATTCCGGGGGCAGATCGGGAACATGTATACAATTCCCATGACATATTGAACGGAAAAGCAACCGCATCCGGTCATGTCGCAGTTATCGGCGGTGGTCTGGTCGGTGTGGAAACTGCAGAATATCTGAGTGAACAGGGGACAGCTGTTACCGTTATCGAAATGCTGGACGGCGTCGCGAAGGACCTTGGCGCATTGCGTAAAATCTGTGTTATGGAATCGCTGTACATGCATCATATCGAAACGGTTGTCAACACCTCGGTAAAAGCCGTTGTGGAAAACGGAGTACTGGTGGAAAACGAAGGAGTCGAGCAGGTGATTCCTTGTGACAGTGTCGTTATGGCCGTAGGTGCACGCGCAAGAGATCATGAGGCGCTGACAGAAGCCTGTGAGAAAAAACAGATACCGTATCACATTATAGGAGATGCCAAAAAGGCAAGAAGGGCACTGCAGGCGATTGCGGAAGCACATGAAACTGCACGTTCCCTGTAACAGGAGGAAATATGAATAATTCAAAGCTTTTTCAGCCGCTGACGATTTCTACCATGAAGCTGCGCAATGCGACGTTTATGGCACCGATGTCTCTGGGATATGAAAGCAGTGACGGCTGTGTAAATGAGCGCATGCAGGCATACTGGCTCGAGCGTGCACGCGGCGGTGTCGGCTGTATTATTCTGGATGCGTTAAGCGTTGATCCATCCGTTCCCTATCTGGGGAATACACTGTGCTTTCGAGGTGAGGAAGCCATAGCATCCTATAAGGCCTTCACGGATAAAATTCACGAAGCAGGAGCCTGCATCATACCGCAGATTACCCATCCGGGACCGGAGAGTATCTCAGCCTTTATGGGAATACCACCGGTTGCGAGCAGTGTCTATGTCAATTCGATGGGGCAAAAGACAAGAGCACTGGCAATCGAAGAGCTGCCAAACATCATTAAACAGTATGCACAAACCTCGTTGCAGGCGAAGCAGGCAGGCTTTGATGGAATCGAGCTGCACTGTGCACATGCATATATGCTGCTGGGCTCTTTCCTGTCACCGATGCGCAATAAGCGCTGTGATGCGTATGGAGGAAGTCTGGATCATCGTGCACGCCTTCTGTTTGAGGTGATCGATGCAATCAAAGAAGCCTGCGGCAGGGACTTTCCTATCGTTCTGCGCATCAGCGGGGATGAAAAGGATGCGCAGGGAAATACGGTGGAGGATATGTGCTATCTTGTGCCGAAGCTGATTGCACACGGTGTCGATGCCTTTGAAGTCAGTGGCGGTACACAGTATGAGCGCCCGAATAAGATCATTCCAAGTCACGGTGAGCATGAGGGCGTCAATGTTGCGCAGGCAGCAAGAATCCGCGAGGTCAGCAGTGTGCCTGTCCTTGTGGTAGGCAAGGTGCTTGATCCTGCCATGGCAATGGAGCTGGTTGATCAAAAAGCTGTGGATGGGGTCGTATTCGGTCGTGCATTGCTTGCTGACCCATACCTGGTTAATAAGGCAGCTGAAGATAAGCTGGAGGAAATTGCACCATGCACAGGCTGTGTGATCGGCTGTGTAGGGGAACAGACAAAGCGTCACCCGGCGAGCTGTGTTATCAATCCTGCCTGTGGTAAAGAGTTGGAAATGAAGCTGATTCCGGCTGATAAGAAAAAGCATGTCGCTGTAGCCGGCGGTGGTATCGCGGGTATGGCTGCCGCAAGGGTACTGGCTCTTCGCGGACATACGGTAACCTTATTTGAGAAAACAGACCGTCTGGGAGGACAGCTGCTGCTGGCCTGTGTGCCGCCGTTTAAGCAGCCGATCAGTAAGTGGGTTGTTTATCTGGAGCATGAACTGACACGCTTATCCGTTGATATCCGTTTGCATACGGAATTCTGCGAGAATATGAAGGATGCATACGATGCTTTGATCGTGGCAACCGGTGCAATGGAGGCAGTACCGCCGATTCCCGGACTGGCAGAGCATGGCATCGGTGCCTGGGAGGTGCTGAAAAACGAACAGCTCATTCCGGGCGGTAACGTTCTGGTAGTCGGTGGAGGAATGGTCGGCTGTGAGGTATGTGAACACCTTCTCCACAATAAGCGCGGACCGCTGTATATCACGATGATTGAAATGACGGATGAGATTGCGGCAGGTATGGTTGTAAATGAAAAGGTGCTGGTCATGGACCGTCTGCATAAGGCACAGGTACAGCTTCTGACCAATGCCAGGCTGGAGGCTGTGGAAGCCGGCACAGTAAAGCTGAATGTTCATGGAGAGGCGCTGGAGCGACAGGATTTCACACATGTGGTGTATGCGACCGGTTCCCGCAGCAATACGGCATTGGCCTGTGCATTGACAGATCAGGATAATGTATATGTTGTTGGGGATGCCGCAACCGTAGCGCAGGCACTCGAGGCTGTGCGGGATGCAACCCTGGCAGCAATGGCTGTATAGCTTCCCTAAGAAAATCCGGGAGCCTGTGCGCTGAAATTGGATGTACCGCCTCAGGATTCACTGTAACAGTGTAAATGATAAGGAGCGATTTCCTTTATACGGAATAGCTCCTTTTTCCATATCCGTCTTTCTGTCTTTAAATGAATAGCTGAAGCTCTTGATTTGTTATGAAGTCAGGCTATTGCGTTTCCTGCTGTGTCATTATACAATGGAGAAAAGTGCCTGTTCAGCAAATGGAAACAGGACAGGAGGTATTTATGGCAATACAGCATATCATATTTGATTTGGATGGAACCCTTATGGATACGGAAAAGGGAAATCTGTATGCATGGCAAAAGACCCTGCGCTATTATGTACCCTGGCGTACATTTTCTAATACGGAATTGAAAGCCATACTGGGAGTAACCACGGAGAAAGCATTAACCATGCTGCAGGTGGAGAATGTTGATGCAGCCCAGTTCGATGAATACTGGCAGCTGCAATATCAGACACAGGTTGAGCATATCGCGCTGTTCAGCGGGATGCTGGAGGTACTGGAAAATCTGCGTCATCAGGGATATACCTTGGGAATCGTTACCTCCCGTGACTGGCAGGAATACAGGGCTTACTTTTCATCCCCTTCCTTCGATGCGCTGTTTGCCTGTATAATTTGCAAGGAGGATACCTTGCTTCACAAACCGGACCCGGAACCTCTTCTTGCTTATATGCGGAAGATGAATGCAGTAAAAGAGGACTGTATCTATATCGGAGACATGGACACGGATATGGAATGTGCTGCCAGAGCCGGTGTAAGCTCTGCACTGGCAGTTTGGGGTACAGATGGTCCGGTATCGCAGGGCTGTCTTTCTTCACCGCAACAGATATCTGCATTTGTACAAAACGTATAGATGAGGTGATGAGAATACGTCACTAAAAAGCATTTGAGTGAAATTGAAAAAGTTCAAAACACAGTACCGTGAATAGTGTATTTGTGACATTTTATTTATAAATTCAGGCAAATGTATGAAGAAGCTGTGGAAATGGATGCATGTTTTACATTTTCCTATCTCTTACTTTTTTGAAATAGTTTTAGGGAACACACAGTAAGTATGTTTCCCTTCGTTTTCGTTGACTTCCATACAAAATTCTTTTACAATGAAGAACGTCTGTGTTCCTGGGGCACGTTATCCGCAGGACACTTTGTTAAAGGAGTAATTATGGAAAATAAAAGAGAAAAATTATCCTCACGACTCGGTTTCATCTTTTTGTCGGCAGGATGTGCCATCGGTCTTGGCAATATATGGCGGTTTCCTTATATGGTGGGGAAATACGGGGGAGGAGCCTTTGTACTCGTGTATCTGTTTTTTCTTGTTCTTCTGGGGCTTCCCATTATCGTTATGGAATATTCCGTGGGAAGAGGAAGCGGAAAAAGCGTGGCAAGAAGCTTTCATGTTTTAGAGAAGCCGGGGCAGCTCTGGCATCGGTTCTCTTATGTGGCTATGGCTGGAAACTATCTCCTTGTCATGTTTTACACAACGATATCCGGCTGGATGCTCGCATATTTCGCAAAGATGATCAGCGGGGAATTTAACGGTCTTGATCCGCAGGAGGTGAAGCATGTCTTTGCCTCTTTACAGCAGAATCCGCAGGCATCCTTGTTCTGGATGCTGCTGATTGTCGCTATCGGCTGCGGTGTATGTGCGCTTGGCCTGCAAAACGGTGTGGAAAAAATCACAAAAGGGATGATGGGACTGCTGCTGGCGGTTATGATCCTGCTGGTAGTAAAGTCCCTGAGTCTGGATGGTGCGATGAAGGGTGTCTCCTTTTATCTGATACCGGATTTTGATGAACTGATGAAAAACGGTATTTTCAATGCCATCTATGCGGCGATGGGGCAGGCCTTTTTTACACTGAGCATTGGAATGGGTGGTATGGCAATCTTTGGAAGCTATATTGACCGCAAGCATTCCCTGAGTGGGGAGGGTGTACGGGTTATGGCGCTGGATACGTTTGTGGCTTTTATGGCAGGTATGATTATCTTTCCCGCCTGCATGTCCTTCGGGGTAGCACCTGACAGCGGTCCCGGACTGGTGTTTGTGACGCTTCCCAATATCTTCAATGAAATGGCAAACGGACAGCTGTGGGGAACTCTGTTCTTCGTATTTATGAACTTCGCGGCGTTATCCACCATCATTGCCGTGTTTGAAAATATTGTTTCCTTTACAATTGATTTATGTAACTGGACAAGGCGGAAGAGTGTTCTCTTGAATTTTATTATTATCGCAGTGGGAAGCATCCCCTGTGCAATCGGCTTCAGTGTCCTGTCCGGATTTCAGCCTTTCGGTGAAGAAAGCGCTGTGCTGGATTTGCTGGATTTCCTTGTTTCCAATGTTATTATGCCGCTTGGTTCTCTGGTTTTCCTGTTCTTCTGTACGAGAAAGCTTGGCTGGGGCTGGAAAAATTTTGTGGCAGAGGCGAATGCCGGAAAAGGTCTTCGCTTCCCGGAAAAGGCAAGAGGCTATGTATCTTATGTTCTGCCGCTGATTGTAATGTTCATTTTCCTGTTTGGATTGTGGGAAAAATTCACCGGATAAGCAGTGTATTGCGCGCTGCTTTTTTTATGAGCCTCCTGCATGGCTTGCGCCTTTGTTTGATTCGTTGTAAACTAATGACATATACAGGAGGTAGCTTATGGGCAATTTTACATTTTACGCTCCGACACGCGTGTATTTCGGTCGAAAAGAAGAGGAGCAAATTGGTTCTATATTGAAACAGGAGGGGTGTCACAGGGTACTGGTGCATTACGGTGGACAAAGTGCTGTGAAAAGCGGTTTGCTTGACCGTGTTTTGGCGTCCTTGAAGAAGGCCGGGATTTCCGCCGTCACATTGGGCGGTGTTGTGCCGAATCCGCAGCTTTCCAAGGTGCGCGAGGGAATCGCTCTTGCTAAAAAGGAACAGGTAGACTTCATTCTGGCAGTTGGGGGCGGCAGTGTGATTGATTCTGCGAAGGGCATCGGCTATGGCGTTGTGAATGAAGGCGATGTATGGGAGTATTATGCAAGAAGGAAAAAGGTAACCGGCTGCCTTCCGGTGGGTGCGATACTGACGATTGCGGCTGCCGGCAGTGAAATGAGTAATTCCAGTGTCATCACCAATGAAGACGGATGGCTGAAGCGTGGATTAAGCTCTGATTACGGACGGTGCCGGTTTGCCATTATGAATCCAGAGCTGACTATGACACTTCCTCCCTATCAGACAGCAAGCGGCTGTACGGATATCATTTTACACACCATGGAACGTTATTTCATAAAGGAAAACAACATGGATATCACTGACGGCTTTGCAGAGAGTCTGATGCGTACGGTTATGAAGCATACCCGTATTCTGATGAAGGAGCCAAACAACTATGAATCCCGCGCGGAGGTGATGTGGGCAGGCAGTCTTTCTCATAACGATATAACAGGAAGCCGCAGCTTCGGTGACTGGGCCTGTCATCAGCTGGAGCATGAGCTGAGCGGGATGTACAAGGTTGCTCACGGTGCAGGGCTGGCTGCCGTATGGGGCAGCTGGGCACGCTATGTCTATCAGGAACAGCCATCCAGATTTGCGCAGTATGCCAGAAATGTAATGGGAATCCGGGAAGAAAACGATGTCGAGTGTGCACTGGCAGGAATTGAAGCAACCGAACAGTTCTTTAAGGAAATCGGTATGCCGACATCCATTCATGAAATGGGAATCACGTTATGCGAGGAGGATATCCGAAAGCTGGCATGGAAGTGCAGCTTTGAGGACGAACGCACGATCGGGTGTTTCAAGGTTTTGAAGAAAGAGGATATGGAAAATATTTATCGTATTGCGAAATAAAAAAATATCATAAAACCATAACACTTTATAAAATGTTATGGTTTTATATTTAGGTGAAATTATATATCACTTTTTTCCTATCTTTTCATATCTTATAAAATGTCCTCAAAGCCTTATTTTATAGGCTCTACGGGCATTTATACTTTCTGTTCACGTTCGCATATCGGGGCATATCTTCTTATGTTTTCTCTCTCAAACGTGGTAAATTTCGTGGTAAATACTTCTATGCTATCAGACGCTTTATCTCTGTTTTGGCACTCTCAATAGAGGAATGTGCATACCAATCCATTGTGATACTGATATTGGAATGACCCATGATATACTGTAAATCTTTCGGGTTTATGTTCCTGTGTGCCATTTTTGTACAGAACGTATGCCTTAATATATGCGGTGTGATGTGTGGCAGTGGGTTATCTTTATGGTGCTTGTTGTATTTCTTTACCATACGGACAAATAAAGTGCTGTAATCAATCGCAACTTTAGGCTTGCCTTTGGGATTGACAAATAAGAAGTTGCCCCGTCCGTCTATCACAAATGGTTCTGCCTTTGGGCGTTTCTTCATAACCCGTTGAAATGCCTGTATCGTTTCTCTGCTTAATGGCACTTGCCTTATTCCGCTCTTTGTTTTAGGCGTTTCAATATAATAGCCCTGTTCCTTGCTCTTTAATAACTGGTGGTCGATAATCACAACTTCATTCTTGAAATCAATATCGGCTACTGTCAGTCCGCACAGTTCCGAGATACGAAGTCCTGTCTTTAGCAGTATCAGTACATCATCATAATACTTGTGATACACATTGTCCGTCTTGATGAATGAGAGTAAGGCTTGTTCCTGTTCCTCTGTCAATGCGACTTTCTCTTTGGTATCATTTTCTAGGACTTCACTTAACTTGAAATCAAAAGGGTTTTTCCTTACACAATCGTCTTGTATGGCGATATAGAATGACGCTTTTAACGAGCGTTTATGGTTGTTAATGGTATTGTAGGAAAAGCCTTTGTCTTTCATGCGTAACGCCCATTCCTTAGCGTCAGAGGGTTTTATCGTATCAATGCTCCTAGCACCTAACTTGTCCTCTTTCAATAACCGCATGAGCTGTTCCCGTTGTTTCTGTGTGCTTTTCTTCACATTTGCCCTCTGTGCGTTCTGTTTGGCATAGAGTTGGCAA